>JAESGJ010000114.1_pt1 | contig 131906 bp, 133 predicted proteins | sample 9266241 | NCBI WGS metagenome assembly JAESGJ01 (sample SAMN14514841, study PRJNA621669) | algae metagenome | isolation source: Brasilonema octagenarum HA4186-MV1 and co-occurring heterotrophs from wet... | place: USA: Manoa Valley, Hawaii | collected 2009-07-20 | reverse complement strand
GCGCCGGCGTTGGCGCGAAGCCAGGCCGCGGGCGCGGTGATCCAGGGCATCGGTTACGCACTCTATGAGTCGCGGGAGACCGATCCTGTGAGCGGCCACATCCTGACCGGCAGCATGGAGGATTACCGCATTCCGGGGATTGGGGACATGCCGAAGCTGGGCGTGCATTTTGATGAGGCCGGTTTCGAGCATGTGCCGGGCGGCAGCGTCGGCATCGGCGAAGTCGCCACCGTGCCGACCTCGCCCGCGATTGCCAACGCCATCCGCGATGCGATCGGCGTGAGACTGACCGAAATTCCGGTCCGGCCCGATCGTCTGCTGGCCGCGCTGAAAGGGAGGGATGCAGCATGAGCGTCGCCGTCACGACCGCCGAGCCCACGCCTGAATTCCGCGCCGGAGGCACCGACCTCAGCGAACGCCGCCGCAGCGGCGTGTCGCAAGGAATGCTGATCGATATCGCGGCCACCGGCGACAAGACGATCACCTGGGACGCCGACGGCGCAGCCCGGATCGGCGCGCTGACCACTATCGCCACGATCGCGAGCGACGCTCGCATCGCCGCTGCCTATCCCGGTATTGCGGCGAGCGCGCAGGGCCTCGCGACGCCACAGGTGCGCCAGGTTGCAACGCTCGGCGGCAATCTCGCGCAACGTTCGCGTTGCTGGTATTTCCGCCGGGCCGACATCGATTGCCTGAAGAAAAGCGGCAGCACCTGCCCTGCCCGGTCAGGCAATCATCTCTATGGCGTTGCCTTCGATCTCGGCGACTGCGTCGCGCCGCATCCCTCGACCATGGCAGCGGCTCTGCTCGCCTACGATGCGACCGTCACCACTGACCGGCGCAGCGGATTGACGATTGTCGACCTGCTCGGCGACGGCTCGGTCGCGCACGCCGATCATACGCTGGCAGCAGGCGAGATGATCAAGAGCATCGCACTTCCCGCTCCGCTCGAGGGCGAGCGCGCTTCCTACAAGCGCGCGATCAGCCGGACCCATGCGGAATGGCCGCTGGTGGAGCTCTGCGCCCGTGTGGTGATCGCCGGCGGCAAGTTCCAGCTCGTGCATCTCGCTGCAGGCGGCGTCGCGCCCGTGCCGCTTCGCCTTACCGCCGCGGAAGCCACGCTCGGTGGGAAGATTGCCAATGCGGCATCGATCGCAGAGGCAGCGAAAGCGGCGATCTCGGGCGCCCAACCATTGCCGATGACGGCCTACAAGCTCGATCTCCTGCAAGGGCTGATGCGCGACGTGCTGGAGCGGCTTTCGGATTAGCCGGCGCGCCAGCGCATCGTCGAAGAGACGCTGCACGGCGTCCGCAGCACGAGGGCGAGTTCAGACGCTCGCAGTCAGTGACGAAGGATTATGCCGCGGTCGCCGGCGGCAGGGCGAGCACCGAATAGATCGCCTGGGCATCGCGCGAGGCGCGGAGCTTCTTGGCGATGTCCTGGTCGCGCAGCAGGCGGGCGATACGGGCGAGCGCCTTGAGGTGATCGGCGCCGGCGCCTTCGGGTGCCAACAGCAGGAAAACCAGATCGACCGGCTGGCCGTCCATCGCCTCGAAATCGATCGGGCGGTCGAGCCGCGCGAACAGGCCGAAGATCTTCTCGAGCTTGGGCAGCTTGCCGTGGGGAATCGCGACGCCGTAGCCGACCGCGGTGGTGCCGAGCTTCTCCCGCTGCAGCAGCACCTCGAATACCGAGCGCTCGTTCTGCCCGGTCAGTTCGGCAGCCTTGGCCGCGAGCTCCTGCAGGGCCTGCTTCTTGTTGTTGACCTTCAATGCCGGGAGAATCGCCTCGGGTGCGACCAGATCGGTAATCGGCATGGAGGGTTTCCGAGGTGAATTAAACCGTCAGGTTCCGAATTGGCCGGCTTGGAGAGACACCACGCCGGGCCGGCGCGAGAAGGTGAAGCAGGTGGGGGACTTAGCCCCGGTCCTGATGTGGGGCGCTTCTACTCCAACGCAATCCCGGTGCCAACTCCCGCGTGCGGCTTTGCCACGGTCATTGTTAAGGACTGGGGATCCTACGGGGCTCTGGTTTCGCCTAATTACCCGGCTTGCCGTCCGGTTTCGCACCAGGCGGGTCGATCCAACCGACATTGCCGTCAGCCCGCCGGTAAATGATGTTCACCCGGCCGCTGGAGCCGTGTTGAAAAACCAGACACGGCGACCCGCTCAGGTCGAGTTCCATCACGGCCTCGCTGACCGACAGCGGCTTCAGCGCGGTGGTCGATTCGGCGATGATGACCGGGCTGTAGCCGGTGACCTCCTCCTCCTCGTCTTCACCATCACCCGGCGCCTCCAGCACGTAGGCCGTGGCGTCCAGGGCCGCGAGCGCAGCGGAGGCGACATGGGCCTTGCGGGCCGACCGGTCCTTGAGGCGGCTCTTGTAGCGCTTGAGGCGCTTCTCGATCATCACGAGAGCCATGTCGGCGCTGGCATAGGCATCCGGCGCGTTCGAATCGGCTTCCAGCGTGATGCCGGAATCCAGATGCAGCGCGCAGTCGGTGCGAAAACCGAAGCCGTCCTTGCTGAGCGTGATGTGGCCGGAATAATTGCCGTCGAAATATTTGCGCAGGACCTCTTCAGTCCGGTCGGTCACGCGGCCGCGAAGGGCCTCGCCGACATTGACGCTCTTGCCCGAAATCCGAAGAGTCATGTGATGCCTCGCTTGGTTTGCTTGCCAAGATTGGATCGGTCGCGAATGAAAGGAGAGTAGCGCGATTTCGCGCCAGCGCAATCAGGCCGGTTCGGTGTTGCGGGAGCGATCGGACAATGCGGTCGAGAGAACGTTACCAAGAGCGCTCTGTTTGTCGCGGCGACGTTGCACCGAGGAAGGAATGCGCATGGCTTCGCGGTACTTCGCGACCGTGCGGCGGGCAATATCAATGCCCGAGGCGCGCAAGCGTTCCACGATGGTATCGTCCGACAGGATTGCCGCGGGCTCCTCCGAATCGATCAGCTGCTTGATGTGGTGACGCACGGCTTCCGCGGAATGCGCCTCGCCGCCATCGGCCGACGCGATCGACGCCGTGAAGAAATATTTCAGCTCGAAGGTGCCGCGATTGGTCGCCATATATTTGTTGGCGGTGACGCGCGACACCGTGGATTCGTGCATCTGGATGGCGTCGGCAACGGCCTTCAGATTGAGAGGGCGCAGATGCGCCACGCCGTGGGTGAAGAAGCCGTCCTGCTGGCGCACGATCTCGGTTGCCACTTTCAGGATGGTGCGGGCGCGCTGATCGAGCGCGCGCACCAGCCAAGTCGCGTTCTGCAACGCATCGGTGAAGTAGGACTTGTCGCCGTCCTTGCCGATCTTCTTCGACAGCTGAGAATAGTAGGTCTGGTTGACCAGCACGCGCGGCAAGGTGTCGCTGTTGAGCTCGACGTGCCAGCCGCCGTCGGGACCCGGGCGGACGTAGACATCAGGCACCATGGTCTGCAGACGCGCCGAGCCGAACTTCATGCCGGGCTTGGGATTGAGGCGCCGGATCTCGCCGATCATGTCGGCGATGTCCTCGTCGTCGACACCGCAGACCTTGCGCAAGCCTGCGATGTCGCGCTTGGCCAGGAGATCGAGATGCTCGACCAGGGCTTGCATCGCGGGATCGTAGCGGTCGAGCTCGCGGAGCTGGATCGCCAGGCATTCGCTCAGATTGCGCGCGCAGACGCCGGGCGGGTCGAATTTTTGCAGCACGGCAAGGACGCCCTCGACGTCGGCTTGCGTCGCGCCGAGACGCTCGGCGGCCTGACCGAGATCGCCCGGCAGATAGCCGGCCTCATCGACGAGGTCGATCAGGTACTGGCCGATCATGCGCTGGGCGGGGCCGGTGAAGGCCACCGAGAGCTGCTCGGCGAGATGGTCGCCGAGCGTTGTCTCGGCTGCGACAAAGGCTTCGAGATTGTAGCCTTCGTCACCCGAGGCGCCGCCGCCCCACTCCGTGTAGGTGGTCGGCGCGGCATCCTGGGCGTTGCGCGCCGCAGCCTCGGCCGGCTCCTCGGAGAAGACGTTGTCCAGGCCCGTATCAAGGGTCTGCTCGATCTCGGCGCGGGTGCCGAGATCCTTGCTCATCCATTCTTCCTGGCCCGGCTCGAACGCCTCGCCCGGACCGCCGCCCGGCTCGTCGCTGTGGCTGCCACCGAAATCGTCGTTATCCCCGTACTGGCCGGCCTCGGCCGGAGCCTCCCCCACGGGGGCCTCGTCGTTGGCCCGCTCCAGCAAGGGGTTCCGCTCAAGTTCCTCTTCCACGAAAGTGGTGAGATCGAGATTGGACAATTGCAGCAGCTTGATCGCCTGCATCAGCTGCGGCGTCATGACCAGCGACTGCGATTGACGGAACTCTAATCTCTGCGTGAGCGCCATGAAGCAAGAACCGTTCCCAAAAATTGGTCCGATTTTTGCTTATCCTAGTCCGAGACCGATGTACACGCCTTGACGAAACCCAAAAACGGGCTAGAGGCGGAATTCTTCGCCAAGGTAAAGGCGGCGCACGTCCGGATCGGCGACGATCTCATCCGGGCTCCCTTCGGTCAAGATTTCACCGGCATAGACGATGTAGGCGCGATCGGTGAGACCGAGCGTCTCGCGGACATTGTGGTCGGTGATGAGAACGCCGATGCCGCGATTGGTGAGATGGCGCACCAGATCCTGGATGTCGCCGACCGCGATCGGGTCGATGCCCGCGAAGGGCTCGTCGAGCAGCATGTAGTTCGGACGCGTTGCCAGTGCACGTGCGATCTCGACGCGGCGCCGCTCGCCGCCTGACAGCGCGATCGACGGCGATTTGCGCAGCCGCGTGATGTTGAATTCGTCGAGCAGCGAATCGAGCTGCTGCTCGCGCTTCTTGCGCGAGGGTTCCACCACTTCGAGCACGGCGCGGATGTTCTGCTCGACGGTGAGGCCGCGGAAGATCGAGGCTTCCTGCGGCAGATAGCCGATACCGAGCCGCGCGCGCTGATACATCGGCAGCTTTGTGACGTCGTGGCCGTCGAGCTCGATGGCACCGCGATCGGCCTTGATCAGGCCGGTGATCATGTAGAACACGGTGGTCTTGCCGGCGCCATTCGGACCGAGCAGGCCGACCGCTTCGCCGCGGCGCACATAGATGCTGACGCCGCGCACCACCTGGCGGCTGCCGAAGGACTTTTCCACGCTATGCACAGCCAGGAAGCCCGGCCGCTTCAGGAGCTGCGGCCCGCCGGCGCCGTTCGATTTGGCGGAGCCCCTCAGCGGGTGGACCGCCTGCGGGCGTGGCTCGGCTTGATATTCACCTTGATAGTCACCCTGGAACTGATCGGGCGCTGGGATCGCCTGGTCCCGGGCCTTCGGCGGCGTATCCCTGACGGGGCTGGGCACGAGACCGCCGACGCCGTCACCGAGCGCGGTGATGTCCTGGCGCGCAAATCCTGGCCGGCCGCGCTTGGCGGGGCGCCGACGGAACATGCTGAACAGATCGACCATCCCCGCCTTCTAAGCCATTCGCGACGATCCCGCGCGGTTTCGCGCGATCTGCCGCACCGGCCATTCGATTCGCCGATGCCGCATGAGTGAAGGGATGTCTCATGCCCAGTGAAACACGCCCGAAAAGCGGCGGACCCCGCTTCGAAAGCCCTGCGCGCTAGATACAGTCTCGCCGGCCAAGCTTCAACCTCGGTTCGCGAGCTCTTCGTACAAGCTTTTGATTTTACTTTGGTTTAGTTGCGCCAGGCAATTGCAGGGGCGGTGCGCCGCCGGGTTTGCCCGATCCGCAATCATTGCCGCCGCCCTGCGGCAGCAGGGCCTGAACCCGGCCGTTGTCGGATTCCACCCGCGACACGCCCGTCGTCATGTCGACCATCAGACGGTCGCCGCGCAGCACGTTCTTGCACTGGGTCAGGACGACCTGACCCCCGCCGCCGAGCATGGTGATGAGATTGGTCCTGGTGTCGAACACAGCGGTATCGCCGGTCACCACCTGATCCTTCTGGGTGACCACGACATTGCCGCGCGCCTCCAGACGCTTGATCGAGGAGCTGCCGCCGGGACCCGGCTGCGCCGACTGGATCGGCGCGCCCTTGGTCGCCTCCTTTGTCCCCTTGGCCGCAGGTTGCGGCGCGGCGGGCTTGTCGCCCGAGTCGTAGAACACCACCAGCGTTTTCGAGGTCATGGTGGTGTCGCCCTGGATGACCTTCACATTGCCAGCGAAGGTCGCCTCCTTCTTCTTGTCGCGCATCTCGAGCGAAGCGGCTTCGATCTGGATCGGCTGATCGCGGTTCTGCGAGAAGCCCTGCATCGCGTTGGGGACGCCTTGCATCGTGCTCTGCGCAAAGACGGCGCCGGTTGCCGCAAGCGCGACAGTGGCGGCGAGCGCCGCCGCACCGACGATGACATTGCGCGTGTGGTTGCGCGGAAAAGACCTGATCATGAAAATCACTTTGAATTGGCAGATTTGTTCTTTGACTTGGCCGGTGGCGCCGTCGGCGCAGGCTCGACCGGCGCAGGCGGGGTTGCGGCTGGGTCATCCAGCTTGTCCAGATGCATCACCACATTGCCCTCGAAGCGGATGACGTCGCCGCCTTCCGTAATGCGCAGCTTGTCTGCGGACAGCGTGCCGTTGGTCAGCTTGACGTCGACGCGCTCGTCCGAGGAGACCGTGCCCTTGCCCATGTCGACGAAGGCCGAGTTCAGCCGGGCCTCGTAGCCGGTCGAGGTGCGCAGGAAGATGTCCTTGTGCAAATTGAGCTGCTGCTGCTTGTTGTCGAAGCGCCCGGTGCGGGCATCGAGGAACAGGGTCGATTGGTCCTCCATCAGCACTTTGGCGCGCAGGTCCTTGAGATCGACATGATCGGGATCGGTGACGTCCTGCGTCGCGGTCTTGGCCCAGAGCTCGTAGGGCCGCTGGTCCGGGGTGAACCCGGAAAGGTGCGGCGATTCCATCGTGATCTTGGTGCCCGACACCACCATGTTCTCGACGGTGAGCGGCAGCTCCGGAATCCTGAACTTGTTGAAGAACGCGATGTAGATGATCACGGCCATGGCCACGATCACCGTCGCCGGGACCGAGACCCGCAGCATCCGCACCAGGCGGCTGTGGCGCGCCGCGCTGGCAAACTTCGCCGCAAGCGCGGCGTCGTAGGTGGGATTGTGGGCCGAATTCACCTGAGCTCCAGGGTGCCTTGCTAAGCCTGTTCGGGTCGACGCTACATTGTACCCGGCGCCGGCAAGATATGCAGCTGGCGACAGGCCGTTACGAAAGTGTCCGAAACGGGGCGGCAACTCCCTCCAGAAGGGCTCAGGAGTGCGCGAAAATGTCCTCCTCCTCCCAGCCCTGGAGGTCGAGCAGGGCGCGGGTCGGCAGGAAATCGAAGCAGGCTTTGGCCAGCGCGGTGCGCCCCTCCCGCACCAGCATGGCATCGAGCCGCTCGCGCAGCGCATGCAGGTGCAGCACGTCGGACGCAGCATAAGCGAGCTGCGGCTCGGTCAGGCTGTCGGAACCCCAATCGCTGGACTGCTGCTGCTTGGAGAGATCGACATTGAGCACCTCGCGCACGAGGTCCTTCAGGCCGTGGCGGTCTGTGTAGGTGCGGACCAGGCGCGAGGCGATCTTGGTGCAATAAATCGGACCGGTCATGACGCCGAAGGTCTGGTACAGCACCGCGACGTCGAACCGCGCGAAGTGGAAGATCTTGGTGATGGCGGGATTGGCCAGAAGGGCCTTCAGGTTCGGCGCATCGGTGTGGCCCTGGGGGATCTGCACCACGTCGGCGCTGCCGTCGCCGGGCGAGAGCTGCACCACGCAGAGCCGGTCACGATGCGGGTTCAACCCCATGGTCTCGGTGTCGATCGCCACCGCTCCGGTGTAGCGGGACAGGTCGGGCAGGTCGCCGCGATGCAGGCGTACGGTCATGGCGTTTCAAAACCTCGGGTCGAATCGGTTACGTCGTCACAATGGCGAATTCGGATTGCCCGCGATGTAGCCATTGCCGGCGGGCCGCGCAAGCGCGGGCTTGGCTCAGATCGCCGCCAGCATGATGCAGATCATCGCCGCAACCGCAATGCGGCTGGGGCCGTCGCGGAAGGCGTACAGAATCGGATCATCGGGCATCTCGCGACGATGCGCCATCATCAGGGCGCGGCCGAACCAGTACAGCAGCAGCGGAGTGAGCAGCCACAGCATCCAGGGACGGCTGTAGAGCGGCGTCACCGCGGACGAGGAGACGTAGAGCGAGAACACGGTCACCGCGTTCATCGCGCTCGCCGCCGCCATCGCGGCGATGATTTGCAGGTCGGTGACGCGATAGTCGCGGTTGGAGGGATCGGCAAGGCCGGCGCTCTCGCGCATGCTGAGCTCGCTGAAGCGCTTGATCAGCGCCAGCGAGGTGAACACGAAAAGCGAAAAGATCAGCAGCCATTCCGACAGCACCACGCCGACGCCGACCGCGCCGGCGACGATGCGAAGCGTGTAGAGACCGGCGAGCGTGACGATGTCGACCAGCATCTTGCGCTTGAGCACGAGCGAATAGGCGATGGTGGTGGCGAGATAGGCGCCGAGCACGCCGAGGAACAAGGGCGAAATGCAGAGGGAGGCTGCGACCGCGAACAGCCACAATACGGGGATCGCCGATAGCGCGGACGAGATCGGCAAATCGCCGGCCGCCAGCGCGCGATGCCGCTTGGTCGGATGCTGCCGATCGGCGGCGAGATCCAGCAGGTCGTTCATCAGATAGGCGCCGGACGCACAGGCCGAGAACGCCAGGAACGCCAGCAGCGCCGAACCGAAGCTGGCAAAATTCAACTGATGCGCGGTGATGACAGGCACGAACACCAGCGTGTTCTTGGCGTATTGGTAGACGCGCAGCGCCTTGGCCCAGGTCTTGACGAAAGTCCTGAGGCTCGCGCGGCCGCGGCTGCGCGCGGCAATGCGTTCGATGACGCCGCGATCGAACGGCAGGTTTTCGCCCGCAGCCAGATCGGCCGACGCGACCACGCCGTCGAAGCCGAGATGCGCGGCGATGCCGGCAGCATGATCGGCAAAACGGTCGGCGACCAGGTAGACCTTCTCGCCGCGCGCCCGCGCCGCCAGCACCTGGTTCAGCACGCCGGGATCATAGGGGAGATGGGCGTAGTCGATCTCGGCACGCGCCAGGATGGCGGTGAGCGCCGCCATACCCGGGCGTCCGCCGGCGCCGAAGCGGGCCAGCATGCGGCCGGGGCTGGAGAGCAACGCCTCCATCAGCAGCTCCGACCGCAGCAGTCCGCCTTCGAGATCGATCACGAGCGTCCGCGCGGCCGCTGCCGTGGACAACGGCTCGGGCGCGCCAGGATCGTACTGCCGGGCAGGCTGCTCCATCCGAAAACGCTCTGACTTGCCGCAAACTGACCGGCATCCGGCCGGGGAGCAGGGAAATGGACGGTCAGGACACTAGGGCAGCATTCGCTAAGGGCGGCTTAATCGGGGCTGGACGGGAGCACCGGGAACGGGGAAGGGAGCCCCGCCAGGCTGACGACAAAACGAATATGTTTCAACGAGTTATCAACCAAAAGCCGCTCACGGCGCCTTCCTCTGTGCAGGCACGGCCGGCTTCGCGGGTGTCGCCTGGGCTTGCGGCTGTGACGATGCGGCTTCCGGCGTGGCGATGCCGATCGCGAACAGGCGCCATTGCCCGGCCACGGTCTGAAATGTGAGATCGAACTGGATCTGCCGCGGCCGGGTCGGAATGTAACCCGCAAGACGCAGCATTCCCTGCTGGTCGAGCGCGGGTGCGTCGCTGAATTGCGGCGCCAGCAATGCCGCGCCGTAGAGATCGAAATTGCGACGCCGCAGATCGAGAAAATTCAGCCCGAGATCGGCGGCGGTGTTGCGCGCCTGGAAGTCGGGCGCGGCGAGGTCGCGCAGCACCGTGTAATTGCCGGTGCGATTGGCATCGTTGAGCGTGAGCAGCGTCGAGCGGATCAGATAGAGCGCCTGCTCCAGCGTGACGGGCAGCGACGGCTGCGCGGCAGCCGGGGCCGGCACGGGCGTCTTCTGCTGTGCCATCGCCCCGTCACTCCCGCAGCACAGCAGCAGCGTCAGTGCCATCACGGCCCGTGCGATCAATCGCATCGAATTGCCGAGGCCCGCCATCACCAGCCGACGCGCATTCCGACCCGGCCGCCCAATCCGCCGCCATTGGTGCCGTAGGTCAGGCCGCCGCTGGCCTGGACATGCGCGCTGACGCGCAGCGCCGCACTCATCGAGAGCGCATTGGTGTTCTGGAAGGTGCCCCAGTTCATGCTCATCGCGATCCTCTCGGACGGCATGAGCCAAGGCGAGCCGGACATCGCAAAAGCCATCGCGACCCCGTTGATCGCCTTGCCGGTCCGGCCGTCGAGGTCGTTGAGGCGGGCATCGATGCCCGCGAGTTGGCTGTTGATGTTGGCGATCTCCGCGGAGCCCGCAAGCCCGAGCGCACCGAGCGACGTGGCCGCGAGATTGCCGGCGCCATCCGTCGTGACGAGTTGTACCGGCCCGGACTGCGCGGCCGTGCTTGCGGCCGAGGTGACGCCTGTCATCGTGTAGGTATTGCTCGCGGTGCCATAGACCTGCTGGTTCGCGCGCGTCGCAGTGGCGCCATTACCGATCGCGGTGGCGTTGGCGAAGGTTGCGGAGGCACCATTGCCGAAGGCCGAGGAATTCGCGCCGGTGGCGTTGGAGCCGTTGCCTACCGCGGTGTTCGCGACACCGTTCCCGCTCGCGTTGGCGCCGTTGCCGACCGCAATGTTGAAGCTGCCGGTCCCGCTGGCATTGGATTGCGCACCGTTGGCGATATTCCTAGAATTGGCGCCGTTGGCATTCGCCAGATAGCCGGTCGCCGCGTTGGAGCTGTTGGCGCCAAATGCGATGGCGGCGTTGCCGGTGGCGACGTTATTGCTTCCGGACCCGCTCGCGTTGGTATTCATGCCGGTCGCGATATTGGAGCTGTTGTCGCCGTTCGCATTGGAGTTGACGCCGCTCGCGATGTTGGCGCTGCCGTTGCCGATGGCGTTTGCGTTGCTCCCCGTCGCGGTGTTGGCGCTGGCGTCGCCGTAAGCCTTGGCGACAAACCCGGTCGCAACATTTCTGCTGTTGTTGCCGGAGGCATTGGAACTGCGCCCTGTCGCAACGTTCCTGCTGTTGTCTCCGTTGGCCAAGGCGGTCAGCCCGGACGCAAGATTGCCGCTGTTGTTGCCGCTGGCATTGGCTCCGGCGCCGGCCGCGATATTGGTGCTGTTGTCGCCGCTGGCTTGCGCGTTGTTTCCGGACGCGATGTTTTTGCTGCCTTCGCCGCTGGCGACGGCTCCCGCTCCGGTTGCGCTGTTGAAGCTGTTGTTGCCGCTGGCGTTGGCATTGCTTCCGGTCGCAATATTGAAGCTGCTGTGGCCGCTGGCGTTGGCGCCGGTCCCGGTCGCGGAGTTGTTGCTGCTGTTGCCGTCAGCGGAAGCGGACGGCCCGCAGGCAAAATTGCCCGCTGATCCGCTCGCGGTGGCGCCTTGCTCAGACGCGGCACCATCCACACACACGAATTGAGCCCGGGCTTCCGGTCCGCCGGCGCAGGCCGCGATCACGGCAATGAACGCCGCTGCAAGAAAAGCGGTTGCTGGCGCTCGCGATGAAATCGTCATGTTCGTTCCCCACCGTCTTCCAACTTGCGACCGGCAAGACGAGGAAGAATGAAGACCGCCGTCCTCCAGCCCCAATTCACTTCCAGCCAGGCCGCCGCCTTGCCGACGCGATTGACGTTAATGCCTGTCAAAGCACGCGGCCCATGGTTTTGGGAAGACGCGCGATACTCGAAAGCCTGCGCGGCCTGTCGTCCCCCCATATTCATGGGGGGCGGCCCCGACGGCTCAGCTTCTCAGTCCGCGCACTCGTTTCGCGAAGAGGCGGACGGGTTCGCCGAATGCCCGGCTGTTGCAAGGAACCCACAACGGCGCACCAACCGCCCATTTCGGCGGGAACCGTGGCGCTCGCCGGTGGACATCGTGCGTGCCCACCCCATCTTCCGGTTGCTCCCCCGCGACACATGAATCGAGATCCATGACCGAACAGACGCTCGCCGCGCCGATCGACGATCCTTCGGAACGCCAGCGCGGTTTCTCGCGCTACCAAGCGCTCCTCATCGCGCTGCTCGCGTTCACGCAGTTCACGATCATCCTCGACTTCATCATCATGTCGCCGCTCGGCGCCATCCTGATGCCCGCGCTCAACATCACGGCCACGCAATTCGGCGTCGCGGTGTCCGCCTATGCCTTCAGCGCCGGGCTGTCGGGCATCCTCGCCGCCGGCTTTGCCGATCGGTTCGACCGCAAGCGCCTGCTGTTGTTCTTCTATGTCGGCTTCACGCTCGGCACCATGCTGTGCGCGGCGGCACCGAACTATCACGTGCTGCTGATGGGCCGGATCGTGACCGGATTGTTCGGCGGCGTGATCGGCGCGGTGGTGCTGGCGATCGTCACCGATCTGTTCGCGCTGCATTTGCGCGGCCGCGTGATGGGATTCATCCAGACCGCGTTCGCCGCGAGCCAGGTGCTCGGCATTCCCGCCGGACTGTTCCTCGCCAATCACTGGAGCTGGCATGTCTGCTTCATCGCGATCGTGATCGTGTCGATCGCAGCGATCGTCATCATCGCCTTCGTCATGGAGCCGGTCGACGCGCACCTGAAGCTGAAGCAGGACAGAAACCCGTTCCACCATCTGGTCGCGACGATCGCTCAGCCGCGCTACACGCTGGCCTTCTTCGTCACGACGCTGCTGGCGACAGGCGGCTACATGCTGATGCCGTTCTCGAGCGCCTTCACCGTGCACAATCTCGGCATCGACATCACGCATCTGCCGACGATCTATCTGGTCTCCGGCCTGTTCAGCATCGTCACGGGGCCCTTGGTCGGCCGTGCCAGCGACGCGTTCGGCAAATATCCGACTTTCGTGTTCGGATGCGCGATGACCGTCGTCATGGTGCTGATCTACACCCATCTCGGCCACGTCTCGCTCGCGACTGCGATCATCGTCAACGTGCTGATGTTCGTCGGCATCTTCTCGCGCATGATCCCCTCGCAAGCCCTGATGTCGGCAATCCCCGATCCCGACCAGCGCGGCTCCTTCAGCGCGGTGAGCGCCTCGCTGCAACAGCTCTCCGGCGGGCTCGGCTCCGTGCTCGCCGGCGCGATCATCGCGCAAGCGCCCGACGGCTCGCTGCTCCATTTCGACCGGATCGGCTACGTCGTCGTCACGACGACGATCGTCACGCTGGTGGCGATGTATTTCGTGCAGAAGGCGGTGGCGGAGCGGGCTGGGAAAAGCGTGGTGTGATGTGAAGGCCGAAACCGACCTTGAGGACACGCGTCACATCTCGCTGAGCAAAGTCTGCGAATCAGGTGAACCAACGCTCGGCCTTCGGTGACCAAAGTTGGATGCGCCGAACGGAGGTCTCCAATGAAGCTCAAACTTGCCGCCGCAATGTTCGCCGCAAGTCTCCCGCTCGTATCGATGGCTTTCGCCCAAGGCACGGCGCCAGCCGACCTTGCAGTGATCGATGCCTGCCTCAAGAAGGTGGAGAAAGTCGGCGATTTCGGCGGCGCATGCGTCGGGCTCGTCGCCGACCCCTGCATCAAGGCGGCGGACGGCGCGAATGACGACGTCGCCAAATGGAAAGCCTGCGCGGCGCGCGAACTCGCGGTTTGGACGCAGAAAACCAGTGAGGCGCTCAAAAAGGTTCAGGCCGGCGGGTTCGCCGACGTGATCAAGGCAGCCAATGACTCGCAGAAAACTTTCGCCGCGTCGCGTGATCGCTTCTGCGTGGTCTTCGACAAGGTCGAGCCCGGCATGTACAAGGGCGACGCGAACTACTGCCGCCTGCGCGAGACCGCGAACCGCGCGCTGAGCCTGATCAAGCTCGGCGCTGCGGTCAACGAGCATTGAGACCGCTTGGGTGATTGGGGTCATCAGCTTTGCCGGCCTTCCCCCATCGCAACGACGGCTTCGGCCGCGCGCGATGGACGTCGTTCATGGCTCACCTCGTACCCGGGCGACGGCTGTCGGCGCGTGGCTCTTGCCTGAGCCACTGACAAAGCCAGCGATGTAGGCCATTCGGGATGCGTGAGCGCCGTGCTCGGTTTTGCGTACCGGTCAGCAGCTCAAATTTCCTGCAAAAGCGATTCAATCGCTTGAGTAGGAGGTGGTGCCCAGGAAAGGACTCGAACCTTCACGGCCGTTAAGCCACTGGCACCTGAAGCCAGCGCGTCTACCAATTCCACCACCTGGGCATGCCGTTTGGGGCACGGAGGCGGTTACTACGGTTCGGTGACGCCGTTGTCAATTCATGCTTCAAGCCCGGTCGGGATGCCGATTGCGCATCGCAAACCGGCCCGATACAAGCCTGACAGACGCACTCTTTTCCGCAGGAACGGCTCCCATGGCATCGAATCTGGAAACTCTCGTCACGGTTTTCGGCGGATCGGGGTTTTTGGGCCGGAATGTCGTCCGCGCGCTGTGCCGGCGGGACTACCGGGTCCGGGCCGCCGTGCGGCGGCCGGAACTGGCCGGATACCTCCAGCCCTCCGGCAAGGTCGGGCAGGTCCACACCGTGCAGGCCAACTTGCGCTATCCGGCCTCGGTCGCGGCGGCGGTGCGTGATTCGGATGTGGTGATCAATCTGGTGGGCATCCTCGCCGAGGGCGGCGCGCAGAGCTTCGACGCCGTCCAGGCCAGGGGCGCCGAGACGGTCGCCAAGGCGGCCGCGGCCGTTGGCGCCCGGATGGTGCATGTTTCGGCGATCGGGGCCGACGCCGAATCGCCCTCGCGCTACGCCAGGGCCAAGGCCGCCGGCGAAGCCGCGGTATTGGCTGCGGTGCCCTCGGCCACGATCTTCCGTCCTTCCGTGATTTTCGGGCCCGAGGACCAGTTCACCAACCGCTTTGCCGCGCTGGCCCGGATGTCGCCGGTGCTGCCCCTGATCGGCGGCGAGACCAAGATGCAGCCGGTCTATGTCGGCGACGTCGCCACCGCGATCGCGGACGCCGTGGACGGCAAGGCCAAGGCGGGCGCGACCTACGAGCTCGGCGGCGCGGAAGTGCTGACCATGCGCGAGATCATTGAGGCCATCCTCGAGATTACCGACCGCGAGCGGATGCTGATCCCGCTGCCGTTCGGCCTCGCCCGCTTCAAGGCCGCTTTCCTGCAATTCGCGCCGGGCGCGTTCAAGCTGACGCCCGACCAGGTCACGCTGCTCGCGCGCGACAATGTGGTGTCGGATGCGGCGAAGGCTGCCGGGCTCACGCTGGAAGGGCTCGGCATCACCCCTGATTCGCTGGAAGCGATCGCCCCGCAATATCTCTGGCGTTTCCGCCCCCAGGGCCAGTTCCAGCGGATGGGCGTGTGAGGCACCACTCTCTCCGCCGTCATGGCCGGGCTTGACCCGGCCATCCACGTCTCTGCTAGACGCGGATGCCAAGAACGTGGATGCCCGGCACAAGGCCGGGCATGACGAGACTGTGTGCAAGCCGCAAGAACTTCAAAACTTCAACTTCTTGAACACCGCTTCCGGCAGCGTCTTGATGATCAACATCACGAGGCGCCATTTGCCGCTGACATAAACGACGTCGGTCTTGTTCTCGACCGCGCGGAGAATGGCATCGCCGACCACCGGCGCTTCGACGGTGAGCGGGCCGATCAGCTTCATGCCTTCCGTCATCCTGGTGCGGACGAAGCCGGGCTTCACGGTCACGACATGCACGCCGCCGCGGCTGGCTCGGGCGCGCAGGCCGGAGAGGAAGGCGGAGAAGCCCGCCTTGGCCGAACCATAGACATAATTCGAGGCGCGGCCACGATCACCGGCCACGGACGACACGCCGACGATCGTGCCGCTGCCGCGCCCGAGAAACCTCTCCGCAAACAGGCCGAGGATCAGCGCGGGCCCTTCGTAGTTCGAGCGCATGATCGCGGTGGCATGGACGAGGTCGCTCTCGGCATCCGCCTGCACGCCGAGGAGGCCGACGATCGAGACGACGACGTCAGGCAGCGCGGGAAGAGCTTCGACAAAGCTTTCGAACGCGGCGGTGTCGAGCACGTCGAATTTGGTGAGGCCGACCTCGACGTTGTAACGCGCGCGCAGATCCGCGGCATCCGGCTCCAGAGCGGCAATGTCGCGGCCGGCGAGGGCGACATCGTAGCCGGCCTTGGCAAAGGCGCGCGCCGCGGCGCGGCCGATGTCGGAGGAGCCACCGAGCACCAATACGGATTTGCGGGACGTCACGGCCTAGACCTCATCGAACAGACGCTGTGAAAGTTTCGATCGGATGTTGCCGGCGGGATCGAGCGACCTGCGGATCGCGTTGAAACGCTGCAGGGCAGGATAGCCGGCCTCGAAGGTCGCGCGCGACTGGCGCGCGTCTTTCGCCAGATACAGCCGGCCGCCGGCGGCGACGACCAGGCGATCGATCTCGTCGAGGAAGTTCAGGATGTCGCCCTTCACCGGGAAATCCAGCGCCAGCGTGTAGCCGGGCAGCGGGAACGACAGGATGCCGTCGCCCTGGCCGAGCTTCTTGAGCACCGCGAGGAAGGAGGCGTCGCCGCGCCGGGCAACGCGATCGAGAATTTCGCCAAGCACGGCGCGCGCGCCGGCTTGCGGGATCACGCATTGATGCTGGAGGAAGCCGCGCTTGCCATAGATGCGATTCCAGTCACCGATGCTGTCGAGCGGAAAGAAGTACGGATAGAGCGAGACCACATGGCTGCCGCCGGCGCGGCGCGCGCCCATGCGGTAATAGAGCTCGTTGAAGGCGCGGACACTGATGCGGTTCAATGCGATCGACGGCAGGTCGACCGGCACGCTGAGGCGAGCGTCCTTGCCGACCGGGAACGCATCGGCGCCTTCCGCCAGTTCCGCTTTGTCCGCATGCTCGCCGAGATAGATCAGCGAGCGGCCGAGATCGCGGCCGCGCGCCACGCAGTCGATCCACGCCACCGAATAGGTCGCGGCGTCACTCGCCTCGAGTGCGCGCATCGCGGCATCGAGGTCGGACGCGGAGATCACCCGCTCGCGGATCCACCCGGTCTCGACCCGCCGCAGCCGCATCGTCGCTTCGAGGATGATGCCGGTCAGGCCCATGCCGCCGACCGTCGCGAAGAAGGCGTCCGAATTCTCGTCGCGCGAGGCCTCGATGACCTCGCCCTGCCCGGTGCGCAGCAGAATGCTGTCGACGTAGCGGCCGAAGCCGCCCTCGGAATGATGGTTCTTGCCGTGCACGTCGGCCGCAATGGCGCCGCCGATCGAGACGAAGCGCGTGCCCGGCACCACGAAGGGGAGAAAGCCGCGCGGACCGAAGGTGTCGATCAGGTCCGACAGCAGCACGCCGGCTTCGAGACGAATGCGACCGGTGGCCGGATCGAACGACCTGACCCGGTCGAGCCCGGTCATCGTCACGGTTCGCGTGGCGCCGATCGCGGCATCGCCATAGGCGCGACCGTTGCCGCGCGCGACGCTGCCGGCCGAGACGGCTTCGCCGACCGCTGCGAACGAGCGCGGGCGCAGCACATCGCTATCGACGACCGGGAAACGGCCCCAGCCGCTGACGAGGGTCATGGCTCAGCTCCTGTGCCGGGCGCGCGCCCGGCGTGGGAAACTGACTACCGATCAAAAGCTTATATTGCGTTGAGAGCGCGAGCGAGTTTCGAAGTTAACGGCCCAGCGCCAGCGCGATCAGGCCGAGGGTGCCGACGATGACGCGCCACCATGCGAAAACCACAAAGCCGTGCCGGGTGACGTATTCCAGGAATGTCTTGACCACGATGATCGCGGTGATGAACGACACCACGAAACCGATCGCGACGATGCCCATGTGGTCCATCGTCATCTCGGAGCGGTTCTTGTAGAAGTCGTAGGCGAACGCACCGATCATGGTGGGGATGGCGAGGAAGAACGAGAACTCCGCCGCCGCGCGCTTGTCGGCGCCAAGGAACATCGCCGCGACGATGCTGGCGCCGGACCGCGACACGCCGGGGATCATCGCCACGCACTGCGCGATGCCGATATAGAGATACATCAGCAGCGGAAATTTGGTGGCGTCATGCTCGCGCGGCTTGAGGTCGAGCTTGTCGACCCAAAGCAGGATGGCGCCGCCGACGATCAGCGTGAAGCAGACGACCCAGGGATTGAACAGCACACTCTTGATGTATTTGCCGGCAACGAGGCCGACGATGACAGCAGGCAGGAACGCGACCAGCACGCCGACCACGAAACGGCGCGAATAGGTGTCGCCGGTGAAGAAGCCGATCACGACGTCCCAGAGCTTCTTGAAGTACAGCCCGACGATCGCGAGGATCGCACCCAGCTGGATCAGAACGGTAAACGAATCCCAGAAGGCACCTTCGCCGAGATGAAAGAAGCGTTCCGCAAGCAGCAGATGGCCGGTCGAGGACACGGGAAGGAACTCGGTCACACCCTCGATGATGCCGAGGATCACTGCCCGTATTGCGTCTGACATATTTACGGTCCATTTCGGCTGGAAAAGCGGGGCTCTTCTCGCCTATTCGCCCCTACGCCGCAATCGCAAAATGCGAAATCACGCCCTTGCTTCGCGGTTTTGAAGGACTAGTGTGGCGCCGCACAAACATTGATGGAATCTTAAGCACCATCACATAGTCAAAGGCTTCATGTTTACGCTGTTTCATCATCCGTTCTGTCCGCATTCGCGTTTCATCCGCCTGATCGCGGGCGAATACGGGCTCGACCTCAAGCTGGTCGAAGAGCGCAGCTGGGAGCGGCGCGAGGCGTTTCTGTTGCTCAACGCGGCAGGCACGACGCCCGTGATGGTGGATGACGAGCAGCCGCCGATCCCGGGCGCGGCGATCATCGCCGAATATGTCGACGAGGCCTATGGCGCCGAGATGGGGCCCAAGCGCCTGATGCCGGAGACGATCTCCGAGCGCGTCGAGGTCCGCCGGCTGATGGCCTGGTTCAACGAAAAGTTCTTCGAGGAGGTCTCGCATCCTCTCGTCACCGAGCGCATCTACAAGCGCTTCATGAGCGAGGAGAACGGCGGCGGTCCGCCCTCGGCCGACGTGATGCGCGCCGCCAAGGCCAATGTGCGCTATCATCTGGCCTATATCGGCTGGCTGTCGCAGACCCGTAACTTCCTGGCCGGCGACCGGCTCACTTACGCGGATCTCGCCGCCGCGGCGCATCTCTCGGCGATCGACTATCTGGGCGACGTGCCATGGAGCGAGGACGACGCAGCAAAGGCGTGGTACGCGCGGGTGAAATCCCGCCCGTCGTTCCGTCCGCTGCTGAGCGAATGGCTGGCCGGCGTGCCGGCGTCGCGGACCTATGTAGACCTGGATTTCTGATGAAGGTCGTCATGCCCGGGCTTGTCCCGGGCATCTCCGTTCTTTCACTTTCCATGAACGCCAAGCAAGATCGTGGATGGCCGGGACAAGCCCGGCCATGACGAGCGTGGACATATTGGTGGCTAGATCCAGCACCGACACTGTTGGGCTGCGTGCTGCTCTCGACGAGCAAGCGCGGGCGCTCGGCTTCGACTGCATCGGCATCACCGCGCCGGGCACGATCGAGAGCGCCGGACAATACTTCCTCGAATTCATCGCGTCGGGCGGCCATGGCGACATGGATTGGCTGGCCGCGCAGCCGGAGCGTCGCATCGATCCGCGCGGGCTGTGGGCCGACGTGCGCTCGGTGATCATGCTCGGCGTCAATTACGGCCCCGACCAGGATCCGCTCGCGATCCTCGAGCAGCGCACCCGCGCGGCGATCTCGGTCTATGCGCAGGGCGACGACTATCACGATCTCATCAAGAAGCGCCTGAAGGCGCTGGCGCGCTGGCTGGTCGCAACCGCGCCGTCGGACGTCAAGGTGTTCGTCGACACCGCAGCGGTGATGGAGAAGCCGCTGGCGCAGACCGCGGGTCTCGGCTGGCAGGGCAAGCACACCAATCTGGTCTCGCGCCAATTCGGTTCGTGGCTGTTTCTCGGCGCCATCTACACCACGCTGGAGTTGCCGCGCGACGATGCCGAGATCGATCATTGCGGCTCGTGCCGGGCCTGTCTCGATATCTGCCCGACGTCGGCATTTCCCGCGCCTTACAAGCTCGATGCGCGGCGCTGCATTTCCTATCTCACCATCGAGAACAAGGGAGCTATCCCTCGCGAATTTCGCAGGGCGATCGGCAACCGCATCTACGGCTGCGACGATTGCCTCGCGGCGTGTCCCTGGAACAAGTTCGCGCAGGTGGGACGCGAGGCAAAGCTCGCCGCGCGCAGCGAATTGCGCGCGCCGGATCTTGCCGAATTCGCACGCCTCGACGACGCCGCGTTCCGCGCGCTGTTCACGAAGTCACCGGTCAAGCGCATCGGCCGCGACCGCTTCTTGCGCAACGTGCTGATTGCGATCGGCAACTCCGGTGACGTGGGGCTGGCGGCGGAGGCACGGCGATTGCTCGACGACCCGAGTCCGCTGGTGCGCGGCGCTGCGGTGTGGGCGCTGCGGCAGTTGGTGTCGAATGAAGAGTTCGCTTCGGTGAAGCCGTCTGCGATCGCCGCCGAGCGCGATGAGAGCGTGCGCGAGGAATGGCGCGCCTGCTGACTCTCCGCTGTCATGCCCCGCGCAGGCGGAGCATCCAGTCCGCGGCGGTTTTACGATTCAATAACTGCCGCCTCTTGAATACTGGATCGTCCCTTGGCGACGATGACAGCAGTGTGTCGTGCGCAGGTGCGGCGCCTCACCCTTGATTTCCCCGCACGATCCTTCAATCTCGCGCGCCATGACCAACACACCCTTCTTCACCCGCGACGGTGACACATTCCATCCGACGGAAGCCGCCAATGGTCCGTGGGATCCGAAATCGCTGCACGGACGCGTCGTCGTCGGGCTGCTCGGCTTTGCCATCGAGGAGCGCCATTCCGCTCCCGAATTGGTGCCGGCACGGCTGACCGTCGACATGTTCAAGCTGCCGACCATCGACAAGCCGATCGAGGTGACCACGCGCCTCGTGCGCGACGGGTTGCGCATCCGCGTGGTCGAGGCGGAGTTCGTCTCCGGCGGTGTCAGCATGGCGCGCGCCTCGTGCCAGCTGCTGCGCAAGACGCAGAATCCTGACGGCAACGTCTGGTCGCCGCCGAACTGGGACGTGCCGAAGCCGGCCGACATTCCAAAGCCGACCGATCCCAGGCTCGGCATGAACGGCAAATGGACGACGCGCCCCATCGTCGGCCATATGGGCTCGCTCGGTCCGCGAAGGCTCTGGATGAGCGAGGTGCGCGAGCTCGTCGCGGGGGTGCCGATGACGCCGTTCGTCCATGTCGCGACGGGTGCCGATTTCGCCAGCCCGTTTGCCAATGCCGGCGACAACGGGCTCGGCTACATCAACAGCGACGTCACGATCTATCTGCACCGCCTGCCGGTGACGAACTGGATCGGATTCGAGGTGGTAAACCATCACGCCACCGACGGCGTCGCAATCGGCGAATGCTGGCTCTACGACGAACACGGTCCGATCGGCACCGCGACGGTGGCCGCACTGGCGCAGCGCAAGCCGATGGCCAATCCGTCGAAGCGGTAGGAGCGCTCCCCCGTCATTCCGGGGCGCGACCAAGTCGCGAGCCCGGAATCCATCGGGCGGCAGAGTTGCTGATGAATGGATTCCGGGTTCGCGCCAAGTGGCGCGCCCCGGAATGACAGGAGGAGAGAGTTGTTCTCTACTGCAAATGCCTTTGCATCTCGGGCCGCGCCTTCAGCTCGGCCCCCTGCTTGGCGACGATCTTGGCAATCCGCTCCGGCACGAATTTCAGGTCGACGAAGGCCGGCGCGGTATTGGCGACCTCGTGATAGCTCACGATTCTGCCGTCGCGCAGCGTCATGATCGCGACGCCCTCGAACATCGCCCGCGCGCCGCCAGCTTCCGGCAGGGTCGACCGATAGCTGAAGGTGTAGCGCGCATAGAGCGTGGTGCCGTCGGTGACGGGACCGTGCATGTCCCAGCGGAAATCGGTCGCCGTGCGATAGAACCAGTCGTCGATCATCGCAGCGATTTTGGCGCGGCCGGCGAAGGCGCCGTAGAACACGTCGTGATAGACGCCGTCCTCGGTGAACAGCTCGGCGAATGCTTTGCCGTTGCGCTGTTCGACAGCGTCGCAAAAGGCGCGCAGCATGGCGGTGGTGGTCATCGGCGTTTCCCCTACTTCATTTTCCGTCATGCCCCGCGAAGGCGGGGGCACCCAATACGCCGCGGCCTTTGGGTTCAATCAAGGCCGCTGGTGGAATACCGGATCGCCCGATCAAGTCGGGCGATGACAGCTGCTGTTTGGAGACACTTCACCCGATCTCCGCCACCGCGGCAAGGATGCGGGCGATATCCTGCGGGCGGGAGAGGCGGTGGTCGCCGTCCTGGATCATGGTCAGCACGACGTCGTCGGCCGGCAGGCGATGCGTCAGCGCGAAAGCGTGCTGCCAGGGCACGTCGGGATCCTTCGCGCCTTGCAGGATGCGAACCGGGCAGCCGAGATCGATGGCGCTGCCGAGCAAGAGATGGTTGCGGCCCTCCTCGATCAGGTTTCGCGTGATCGGATAGGGCGAGCCGTCGCCATACTCCGACGGACGCAGCCACAGGCCCTTGGTTTCGATCTCCTGCTTCACTGAGGGCGAGAAATTCTTCCACATCAGCTCTTCGGTGAAATCGGGCGCCGGCGCGATCAGCACCAGGCCCGCGAGCGAGGCCGCGCCGGAACGCTTCTTGATTTCGCGCGCGAGCAGCAGCGCCATCCAGCCGCCCATGGAAGAACCGGTCAGGACCTGCGGGCCATCACAGAACCGTTCGAACACCGCTACGCACTCCTCCAGCCAGCGTCCGATCGTTCCGTCGGCGAAATCGCCGCCGGATTCGCCGTGGCCGGAATAGTCGAACCGGACCATGGCGCGGCCGTGATCCCGAGCCCAGGCGTCCAATGCCAGGGCCTTGCTGCCCTGCATGTCCGATTTGAATCCGCCGAGCCAGAGCAGCCCGGGCCCCTGCCCGCGCCGGCTGCGCACTGCGATCCTGCGTGCTGACGGGCCTTCGCCCACATTGATGAAGTCGAGCATGGCTTCGGCATGGGTCATGGAACGTTTACCCTGGCTGCACGGTTGAGCTATCGGGTCGTATTCCGCAGCACCGGAGACCGGCATTGTCCCTTTGGGACGCTTGCGGAACGGAAGCAAGGTGTCTATGTCGGTCGGCGTGCCCAGGCGTGACCGAAATGCCTCGCATTTGAGGGTTTTCGTTCCTCGCACGAGCGAATTGCTTGCCGGCAAACACATCTTCCTGCAAAATAGCCGCCTCTTTCACAACTTTGGAGAACAACCCATTCGCCGTCCCAATAAAGCCCCGCCCGTTGCCAGCAAAGACGGGCCGCGCATCAATGATGATATCCGCAATGCGCAGATCCAGCTGATCGATCAGGCCGGTGACAACAAAGGCACCGTCGAGACCGTTGCGGCTATCCGCATGGCCCAGGAAGCGGGCATGGATCTGGTCGAGATCTCGCCGAATGTCAGCCCTCCCGTCTGCAAGATCATGGACTACGGGAAATATAAGTATTCCGCCCAGAAGAAAGCCGCCGAAGCCCGCAAGCGGCAGAAGATCGTCGAGATCAAGGAGATCAAGCTCCGCCCGATGATCGACGACCACGATTACGACGTGAAGATGCGCGCGATGCAGCGGTTCTTCGAAGAAGGCGACAAGGTCAAGATCACGCTGCGCTATCGCGGCCGCGAAATGGCGCACCAGGAGATCGGCACCAAGCTTTTGGACAAGATCAAGACCGACGTCGCCGAGCTCGCCAAGGTCGAGCAGGACGCCAGGTTCGAAGGCCGTCAGGTCGTCATGGTGCTGGCGCCACGCTGACGCCGGCCTTTTAAGATAGAGATTTCAACGGCCCGTCCGGATGATCCGGCGGGCCGTTTTTGTTCAGGTCCTCGTCGCCTGCCAGGTGCCGCTGCACTGGTCGCCGGAAATGATGCCCTTCCACGAGCCGGCGCCGTTCACGCCGGCGAGCCGGCCGCCGCCGCTGGCATGGGAGGCGCCGACCGAGACATGGACCGCCACGGCACCGCCGCGCTTCACCGTACCGGAGACCCGGCCGCCGCCCGCGGAGGAGACCCGGCTGCCCGTCACCGTGAAGGGGACACTATACCCGGAGCTGCAATTGCCCCGGGTGGTGGCGAAGGTGACATTCCAGATGCCGTCATAGCCCCCGATGCGGGCATCGGCGGTTGATGGCAGCGCGGCTGTGGCAAGTACGGCCAGCAGCGCCAGACGGCGCGGGCAGGCGAATTCAGTCAGAGAGAACAGCGTTTGGGACGAATGGGCCATTTTGGTCCTGCTCCGGGCGACACGGTTTGGACATAAGTGTACCAGCACCGAATAGTCGGCCGGTAGGTTCCGCCGGTTCATCGTTGCCAATTCGCCCGTTCTCTGTCATAAGCCCGGCCTTCATCGCCCGGCTGATTAAGGGCTGCCGTGGCGGTGTCCGTGCGGGTTTCGCGCTTGTTCGCAAAACTTGAGCACAATCAACGCTCTAACGAGCATTTTTGACGGCCAGCCGCCTTCGCGGGCGGATCCCTGTGCCATTAGGAGAGCCAAATGCCCAAGCTGAAGACCAAATCGGGCGCTAAAAAGCGCTTCAAGGTGACTGCCACCGGCAAAGTGATGTTCGCCCATCGCGGCAAGCGTCACGGCATGATCAAGCGGACGAAGAAGCAGATCCGTCAGCTGCGCGGCACCGCGGTGCTGTTCAAGACCGACGGCGACAACGTCAAGAAGTACTTCTTGCCGAACGCCTGATCGCGTCCACGATCATTGCCAACCGTGCCGCCTTCGCGCGGCAATCCAATAACCAAAGTCATCTCTGAAGGATTTCGTCATGTCTCGCGTCAAACGCGGTGTGACCGCCCACGCCAAGCACAAGAAAGTCTACAAGGCTGCCAAGGGCTTTTACGGCCGCCGCAAGAACACCATCCGCGCCGCCAAGCCGGCCGTGGAGAAGGCCCAGCAGTACGCGTTCCGCGATCGCAAGCGCAAGAAGCGGACCTTCCGCGCACTGTGGATCCAGCGCATCAACGCTGCCGTCCGTCCGTTCGGACTGACCTACAGCCGATTTATCGACGGCATGGCCAAGTCCGGGATCACCGTGGACCGCAAGGTGCTGTCGGATCTCGCGATCAGCGAGCCCGCGGCGTTCCAGGCGATCGCCGAGAAGGCCAAGGCCGCATTGGCTGCCTGAGGCCGGCGCTAGCGGCCGGCTCCGCCGGCTTTCAGCGCACGTTGCGAATAGCGCTGGGCGACTTTCGCCCGGCAGAATGCCGCCGCCGACAGATAGATCGTTCCGGACTTGTCCCGGTACTTGCGATCGCACGCCTTGAGCTCGCGCTGATAGCTGAGCGTCTGCGGCGGCTTCATCCCGCCGCCGAAATCGGCCTCGCATTTCTTCTCGACCACGTCCCCGAATTGGACATCGCCGCTGGCGCCATATGCGCAGGCCTCGAACAGTTGCATGGCCGTGTTGCAGCCCGGGGCGGCGCTCAGGACCGCGATGACATCATCGATCGCCGTCGACTTGGCCGGACATTCTTCGGCGGCCTGAGCCGCGCCTCCGCACAGGAGCAGGGCCAAGCCGGCCAGGCAGGATCGCAAACGCATCGCGGACTTTCTCCTCGTTTCCCCCTTGGTGACAGGCACCCGTGCAAGGTTCAACCCAGCCGCCACAAGCCGGAATTCAGCGGCTTTTCGCTTGACGTTACGGCCTTCGGGCGGCGACAACCCAGCCGAATTTAGAGCCAAGGATTTCACAGTGTCCGACCTCGCAACGCTCGAAACATCCATCCTCGACCAGATTGCCGCCGCCGGCGACGAGGCCGCACTCGAAGCCGTGCGCGTCTCAGCGCTCGGCAAGAAGGGTTCGATCTCGGCGCTGCTTGCCACGCTCGGCAAGATGTCGCCGGACGAGCGCAAGACGCAGGGCGCGGCGATCAACCAGGCCAAGGACAAGGTCACGGCGGCGCTCGCCGCACGGCGCGACGTGCTGAAGTCGGCCGCGCTCGATGCGCGCCTCGCGTCCGAGACCGTCGACGTCACCCTGCCGCTGCGCGATGCGCCGACGGAAGCCGGCCGCATCCATCCGCTGAGCCAGGTCTGGGACGAGCTCACCACGATTTTCGCCGACATGGGATTCTCGGTGGCCGAGGGCCCCGACATCGAGACCGACGATTACAACTTCACCAAGCTGAACTTTCCGGAAGGCCATCCGGCGCGCGAGATGCACGACACATTCTTCTTCCATCCGAAGGAGGACGGCTCGCGCATGCTGCTGCGAACCCACACCTCGCCGGTTCAGGTGCGCACGATGCTGAGCCAGAAGCCGCCGATCCGCGTGATCTGCCCGGGCCGCACCTACCGGATCGATTCGGACGCGACCCACACGCCGCAATTCCACCAGGTCGAAGGCCTGGTCATCGACAAGCACTCGCATCTCGGCCACCTCAAATGGATCCTGCACGAGTTCTGCAAGGCGTTCTTCGAGGTCGACCACATCAACATGCGCTTCCGGCCCTCGTTCTTCCCGTTCACCGAGCCGTCGCTCGAAGTCGACATCCAGTGCCGCCGCGACAAGGGCGAGATCCGCTTCGGCGAGGGCGAGGACTGGCTCGAGATTCTCGGCTGCGGCATGGTGCATCCGAACGTGCTGCGCGCCTGCGGCATCGATCCCGACGAGTACCAGGGCTTCGCCTGGGGCATGGGCATCGACCGCATCGCCATGCTGAAATACGGCATCGCCGACCTCCGTCAGCTGTTCGACAGCGACGTCCGCTGGTTGTCCCATTACGGGTTCAAGCCGCTCGAAGTGCCAACGCTTGCCGGAGGGCTGAGCTCGTGAAATTCACCCTCTCCTGGCTGAAGGATCACCTCGAGACCGACGAGCCGCTCGACAAGCTCGCCGAGAAGCTCACCATGATCGGGCTCGAGGTCGAGAACATCGAGGACAAGGCGAAGGCGCTGAAGCCGTTCACCATCGCCAAGGTGATCTCGGCCGAGCAGCACCCGAACGCGGATCGGCTGCGGGTCTGCATGGTCGATACCGGCAACGGCGCTGCGCCGGTGCAGGTCGTGTGCGGCGCGCCGAATGCGCGCAGCGGTCTCGTCAGCGTGTTCTCGCCGCCCGGCACCTACATTCCCGGCAAGGACATCACGCTCGGTGTCGGCACCATCCGTGGCGTCGAGAGCCGCGGCATGCTGTGTTCGGCCGCCGAACTGCAGATCTCCAACGACCATGACGGCATCATGGAATTGCCGGCCGATGCGCCGGTCGGCGCTGCCTACGCCGAATGGGCCGGCCTCGGCGATCCCGTAGTCGAGATCAATCTGACGCCGAACCGGCAGGACTGCACCGGCGTGCACGGCATCGCGCGCGATCTCGCCGCCGCCGACATGGGAAAATTCAAGGACCCGACCATCAAGCCGATCAGGGGCGAATTCCCTTGTCCCGTGCAGGTCGCGGTCGAAGACGCCACGCTGTGTCCGGGGTTCGCGATGCGTCTCGTGCGCGGCGTCAAGAACGGGCCGTCGCCGGAATGGCTGCAGAAGCGGCTGACTGCAATCGGACTGCGTCCGATCAACGCGCTGGTCGACATCACCAACTTCATGACCTACGACCGCGCGCGTCCGCTGCACGTGTTCGACGCCAGGAAGGTCAAGGGCAATCTCGTCGTGCGCCGCGCGCGTGACGGCGAGACGCTACTCGCGCTCGACGGCCGCACCTACAATCTCGATCCCGCGGTTTGCGTGATCGCGGACGAGCACGGCGTCGAATCGCTCGCCGGCATCATGGGCGGCGAGGCCTCGGGCTGCGATGAGAACACCACCGACGTGCTGATCGAATCGGCGCTGTGGAACGAGATCAACATCGCCCAGACCGGACGCAAACTCGGCATCAATTCGGACGCGCGCTACCGCTTCGAGCGCGGCGTCGATCCGGCCTTCATGGTGCCGGGGCTGGAGCTGGCGACCAGGCTCGTCATGGAGATGTGCGGCGGCACGCCGTCCGAGACCGTCGTGGCCGGCAAGGCCTTCGGTGAGGACCGCGTGATTGAATTCCCTGTCACCGAGGTCAAGCGCCTCTCCGGCATCGAGGTGCCGCAACCCGAGATGAAGCGTATCCTGACGCATCTCGGCTTCATGATGGCGGGCCCCGGCCCGGTGGTGAAGGTGGCGGTGCCCTCGTGGCGCTCCGACGTGCACGGCAAGGCCGACATCGTCGAGGAGATCGTCCGCATCTTTGGTGTCGACAAGGTGCCGATGACGCCGTTCGAGCGGGGCGACGACGCGCGCAAGCCGGTGCTGACGCCGCTTCAGCAGCGCATCCGTCGCGCCCGGCGCGCGCTCGCGAGCCGCGGCATCATCGAAGCGGTGACCTGGTCGTTCATCTCGAAATCCGCGGCGAAGCTGTTCGGCGGCGGCCAGCGCGAGCTCGAAGTCGCCAACCCGATCGCGGCGGATCTCTCCGACATGCGCCCGACGCTGCTCGCGGGCCTGATCGCGGCCACACAAGCCAATGCCAATCGCGGCGTCGGCGATGTCGCACTGTTCGAGGTCGGACAAATCTTCAAGGGCGACCGCCCGCAGGACCAGTTCATGGCCGCAAGCGGCGTGCGTCGCGGCTTTGCTTCGTCGGAAGGCCTGGGGCGGCATTGGTCGGGCTCGGCCCAGGCCGATGTCTTCGACGCCAAGGCGGATGCGCTGGCCGTGCTGGCAGCCGCCGGCGCGCCGATGCAGGCGCTGCAGATCGTCGCGGGTGGACCGGCCTGGCTGCATCCGGGCCGCTCCGGCACGATCCAGATCGGGCCGCAGAACGTGCTCGGCCATTTCGGCGAGGTGCATCCCAGAGCGCTCGAGGCGCTCGGCGCCGACGGCCCGTTGCTCGTCTTCGAGGTGATCCTCGACCGCATCCCCGAGGCAAAGAAGAAGCCGACCCGCGCCAAGCCCGTGATCGAGCTCTCCGCATTCCAGCCCGTCACGCGCGACTTCGCCTTCATCGTCGATCGCAGCGTGAAGGCCAGCGACATCGTGCGGGCCGCGCAGGGCGTCGACAAGAAGCTGATCACCGCCGTGAACGTGTTCGACGTCTACGAGGGCAAGGGCATCGACGACGGCAAGAAGTCGATCGGCATCGCCGTGACGATCCAGCCGCGCGAGAAGACGCTGACCGATCAGGAGATCGAGGCCGTCGCCGCGAAGATCGTGGCGGAGGTCACGAAGAAGACGGCCGGCACGCTGCGGGGATGAATATTGCGGACTTCCTTCCGAAGGACGTCAGCCTCAGCATCGCGATGGCGCTTTGCGCCGTCGCGTTCGTTTCCGGTACTGCGCGCGGCTTCTCCGGCTTCGGCTCCGCGCTGATCTTCATGCCGTTGGCGAGCAGCATCGCCGCGCCGCGGCTCGTCGCCGCCTTGCTTCTTGTGATCGATTTCATCGCGGCCGCGCCGCTGCTGCCGGATGCATGGCGGAAGGCGGATCGCAAGGCCACCGCGGTGATCGTGCTGGGCGCGCTGGTCGGCGTTCCCGTCGGCACCTATTTCCTCAGCGTGCTCGAGCCCGTCACCACGCGCTGGATCATCTCGTGCTTCGTCGCCGCGCTGCTGCTCCTTCTGCTATCGGGCTGGCGCTATCGCGGCAAGGATCACGCCTGGCTCTCGGTCGGAATTGGCGGCCTGTCAGGCTTCTGCAGCGGCCTTGCGCAGACCGGCGGCCCGCCGATCGTCGGCTACTGGCTCGGCCGCCCGATCGCACCCATCGTCGCCCGCGCCAATATCCTGCTGTTCTTCGGCGCGTCCGATTTCTTCTCGCTGATCAGCTACGCGACGACAGGCCTGATCAGTCGCGAATCTCTCGTGCTCTCGCTGATCGTCGGCCCGGTCTACGCGATCGGCGTCGCCTTCGGCGCCTCGCTGTTCGGCCGCGCGAGCGAGAAAGTGTTTCGTACGATCTGCTATGCGCTGATCGCGATTGCGGTGATTGCGGGCTTGCCGGTGCTGGACGGTATACTGCGCTAGATTGCCGCCTATTGTCGCGGCACGCGGCGCTTCTTCGTCGACTGCGTCGGCACGTCCGCGGGCTCATCCTTCAGCGCACCGATCTTGCGCAACGCTGCGTCCGCGGCGCGTTCGCCGCTTTCCCATGCGCCGTCGACGGTGCCCCACAACGTCTCGTGCGTGGCCTCCCCCGCGAGGAACACATTGCCGATCGGCTCGCTCAGGATTTTTCGCGACAGCTGGCCGCCAGGCGCAGCCGCCGACATCGCGCCCATGACGTAAGGCGAGGCGTTCCAGCGCGTGGCGCTGGTCTTCCCGATGACAGCGGCGGCCTCGCTGCCGAACAGTTTCGTGATCCATTCCCTGGCGAACGCAGCCATCGCCTTCTCGCCCTGCTCGGAGAGATCGCGGCCGAACGAGCCGCCGACGTCGATCGAACACAACGCGGAGCCGCCCATGTTGGCAAACATCAGGGCCGTGCGTGTCGAATTGCTCTGCTCGATCAGGATATCGTCGCGCGACAGGCCGAGCGGATTGCCCGGCAATTGCAGCACGATGCGATCGTAGCTGCCGAGGCCGAGCTTCGAGGCCGCATCCAGCGTGCGTTTGGGAACATCGGGCGTGAACTTGATCGCGCCCGATGTCAGCACGTTGGTCGAGACCGTGACGATGACGGCGCGCGCGGCAATCTTCCCCGCCGGCGTTTCCACGCTGACGTCGCGGTTGTTCCAGGCGATGCGGCTCGCCGGCGTTGACAGCGCCACCGGCGACTGCTCGCCCAGCTTGGCGATCAGCGTGCCAAGGCCCTGACGGCAGGCGATCGCCGCGTTGCGGTCTTGCGCGCGCCCCTTGTCGATCGCGGACAATTCCTTCAGGTCCTTGCCGGCAAAGCCCGCGCCCAGCATGAACTCGGCCGCGCCCGCCCAGTCGCCGAGATCCTTCGGCAGCACGGAGGCGCAGGAGGTATCCAGCTTGGCCCGCGAGGCCTCGTCGATGGCGCGGTTGGCGCGCACCAGCGCCGCCAGGAATTGCTCGGTCTCGCCCGCGCGGGCATTGCGGCGACCGATGCGCATCTTCTGGCCCGTTGGCGCCGGCAGCACGTCCAGCCCGACGCTGCGCGCCAGCCGGATCATCGGATTGGTGTCGGCGTTGTGCATCCACCGCGCACCGCGGTCGAACGGCACCTCGAAGGTCGTGCTGTCGGTGATGCAGCGACCGCCGATCTGCGGCGCCGCTTCCACCACGACGACCTTGCGGCCCGTCGCCGTGATGCGCCGCGCCGCAGCGATTCCCGCAGCCCCCGCACCGATCACGACGATGTCGGCCTCACGCGGCAGGGGCGCGGCGGTTGCGCGCAGGACCGGCATCGCGGCAAGGCCCGCCGACGCGACAAGGAAACCGCGGCGCGTGATTGTCATGTCATGGTTTCCGAGGACTTGCGGCGAACGGGAACAGTCAGCGAACCTTGCCGCATCTGATGTTGCACGGCAACCATCATGGTGAATCAATCGTGCTTGATGTCACGGAGTGATGAACCGAATTGCAACAGGTTTAGACCATGATAGAGAAGGGAAAAAGACGGCCGCAAAAGGCCGTGGGGGGAGTTTGAAATGGGGACGGTCCTGGATTCAGTCGGCAAGCTCATTGCCGCGTACCTCTCCAAGGAGGTGCCGGGCTACGAGCCGTTCACGCCCAGCGACCCGGAACATCTGCGCGGCGTCATCGAGCCCGGCGACGTGCTGCTGGTCGAAGGCAACAACCGCATCTCCGGCATCATCAAATATCTGACGCAGTCGACCTGGTCGCATGCCGCGCTTTATGTCGGTCCGGTCGAGGGCGCCGCAGAGCCCGACGGCGAACCTCATGTGCTGATCGAGGCCAATATCGGTGAAGGCGTCACCTCGGCACCGCTGTCGAAGTATTTCCCCTATCACACCCGCGTCTGCCGGCCGGTCGGGCTGTCCTATGAGGACCGCACCACGGTGTGCCGCTATGCAATCAACCGCATCGGCTTCGGCTACGACACCAAGAACATCGTCGACCTCATGCGCTTCCTGTTCCCGCTGCCGGTGCCGCAGCGCTGGCGGCGACGCATGATTGCGATCGGCTCGGGCGATCCGACCAAGATCATCTGTTCGGCGCTGATCGCGCAGGCGTTCGACGCAGTGCGCTATCCGATCCTGCCCAAGATCACCAAGGCCGGCAGCCGCGCCGCCCGCCGCGAGATTCTGCACATCCGCGATTCCTCGCTCTACATGCCCCGCGACTTCGACATCTCGCCCTATTTCGAAGTCGTCAAACCCACCATCGTGCATGGGTTCGACTACACCGCCTTGCACTGGGCCGACAAGCAGAAGCCGCTCGAGGAGGTAGCGGGCTCATTCGGTGTGTTTCCAGAAACGTTCTTGGCGCCGCCGCTCGTTCCTGAAGCGGTTGACGAAGAGGCGCCGGCTGCGATTCCGGCTGAGCAAGTGAGTGTGGGCCTTGTGGAGGCGAGCCCCGCCTTCTCCGAGCATTTCGTGCAGCTGAGCGAACTCGCGACGTACCGCGCGCGGGCACGACAGATGGCGGCGTAGTTACTCGACTTCATCAACGCCGCCGTTGCGAGCGCAGCGAAGCCATCCAGAATACCTCCGCGGCAGCAGAACGGATTACGTCGTCACCTCCGCGCAAAATTGCCAAGCAATTCTGTCGCGACGCTGCTCGCAATGACTGACGTAAGGACCTAGCGCTCCGCCCGTCCGATCACCGCCATCAGCTCCGCGATCTTGGCGCGCTGGTCGGCCTTGTCGCCGCTCGATATCGCGTGCTCGACGCAATGGGCGACGTGGTCCTTGAGAACTTCCTCCTCAACCCGGCGCAGCGCGGCACGCACCGCCGAGATCTGCGTCACGATGTCGATGCAGTAGCGGTCCTCGTCTACCATTTTCGAGAGGCCGCGAACCTGCCCCTCGATCCGGCCGAGACGTTTTCCGACGGATGTCTTGATGTCCTTGCGCATGGGGTCTATATACCCCTACCGGGTATGGGTTGCAAGACCTCGACACCGCTGGAGCAGGATTATGAACAAGCCGGAACACGGGCATCATCACGACACCACCGCTCACGCCGGATGCGGCTGTTCGAGCAATACGGCGCCGCCAGGCGCCAAGCCTGCGGCCTCCTCCTGCTGCGGCGGACATGGCGATCATTCCGGCCACACCCATGATCACGGTGACACCGCGGCCAAGGTCAAGGATCCCGTCTGCGGCATGAGCGTCGATCCCGCGACCTCGAAGCATCACCTCACACATCACGGCGAGAGCTTCCATTTCTGCTCGGCCGGCTGCCGCACCAAGTTCGCCGCTGACCCAGCCAAATATCTCGCCAAGGAGAAGGCGCCCGAACCCGAAATGCCGGCGGGCACGATCTACACCTGTCCGATGCATCCGGAGATCCGTCAGGTCGGACCCGGCAGCTGCCCGATCTGCGGCATGGCGCTGGAGCCGGAGGTGGCGAGCCTCGACACCGGTCCCAACCCGGAGCTCGCCGACATGACGCGGCGGTTCTGGATCGGCGGCGCGCTCGCGTTACCGGCCGTGGTGCTGGAGATGGGCGGTCATCTCGCCGGTCCCCACAACTGGATCGATCCGGCCCTGTCGAACTGGATTCAGCTCGCCTTCGCCACCCCCGTGGTGCTGTGGGCGGGCTGGCCGTTCTTCGTTCGCGGCTGGCAATCGCTGCTGACGCGCAACCTCAACATGTTCACGCTAATCGCGATGGGCACGGGGGTTGCGTATGTCTACAGCATCATCGGCACGGTCGCGCCGCAGATCTTTCCCGCCAATTTCCGCGGCCATGAAGGTGCGGTCGCCGTCTATTTCGAGGCGGCTGCGGTCATCACCGTGCTCGTGCTGCTCGGCCAGATGCTGGAACTGCGCGCCCGCGATGCGACCTCCGGCGCGATCAAGGCGCTGTTGCAGCTTGCGCCGAAGACCGCGCGCCGCGTCGACGCCGATGGCAGCGAGCACGAGGTCGAGATCGATACGCTTCATGCCGGCGACCGCTTGCGCGTTCGCCCCGGCGAGAAGGTGCCGGTCGACGGCAGCATTCTGGAAGGACGTTCCTCCCTCGACGAATCCCTGATCACCGGCGAATCGATGCCGGTCACCAAGGAGGCCGGCGCCAAGGTCATCGCCGGCACGCTGAACCAATCGGGCAGCTTCATCATGCGCGCCGACAAGGTCGGACGCGAGACGTTGCTATCGCAGATCGTGCAGATGGTCGCCGATGCGCAGCGCTCGCGCGCTCCGATCCAGCGGCTGGCCGATCAGGTCGCGGGCTGGTTCGTCCCGACCGTCATCGCCGTCGCCCTCGCCGCCTTTGCCGCCTGGGCCTGGTTCGGGCCGGAACCGCGGCTGGCCTTCGGCCTGGTCGCCGCCGTCAGCGTGTTGATCATCGCCTGCCCCTGCGCACTGGGCCTCGCGACCCCGATGTCGATCATGGTCGGCGTCGGCCGCGGCGCGCAAGCGGGTGTGCTGATCAAGAACGCCGAGGCGCTGGAGCGGATGGAGAAGATCGACACGCTGGTGGTCGACAAGACGGGCACGCTGACCGAGGGCAAGCCCAAGCTGGTCGCGATCGCGCCGGCTTCCGGTTTCGTGGAAGACGACATCCTTCGGCTCGCCGCCAGCGTGGAGCGCGCCAGCGAGCATCCCCTGGCCGACGCCATCGTGCGCGCGGCCAAGGAGAAGGCGCTTGCCTTCGGGCAGGTCGAGCAGTTCGACTCGCCGACCGGCAAGGGCGCCACCGGCAAGGTCGACGGCAAGACCATTGCGCTCGGCAATGCAGGGTATCTCACTTCGCTCGGGATCGACACGACGACGCTCCACGCCGAGGCCGAACGGCTGCGCCAGGACGGGGCCACGGTGATCAACATGGCCGTCGACGGCAGGCTCGCCGGCCTGTTCGCGATCGCCGATCCGGTCAAGGCATCGACCCCGGAGGCGCTGAAGGCGTTAGCTGCCGAAGGCATCAAGGTGATCATGCTGACCGGCGACAACCGGACGACGGCGGAGGCCGTGGCACGCCGGCTCGGCATCGCCGATGTCGAGGCCGAGGTGCTGCCGGATCAGAAGAGCGCGGTGGTTTCGAAGCTGCAAAAGGCCGGCCGCGTCGTCGCGATGGCCGGCGACGGCGTCAACGACGCGCCGGCGCTGGCCGCCGCTGAAGTCGGCATCGCCATGGGCACCGGTACCGACGTCGCGATGGAGAGCGCCGGCATCACCCTGCTCAAGGGCGATCTCGTCGGCATCGTCCGTGCGCGAAAGCTGTCGCAGGCGACGATGAGCAACATCCGGCAAAACCTGTTCTTCGCCTTCATCTACAACGCCGCCGGCATCCCGATCGCGGCCGGCATCCTCTATCCGGCCTTCGGCCTGTTGCTCTCGCCGATCGTCGCCGCGGCAGCGATGGCGCTGTCCTCGGTGAGCGTGGTCGGGAACGCGCTGCGGCTGCGGGCCACGCGGCTGTGAGGACATCGCGGTAGCCCGGATGGCGCGCAAGCGGCATCAGGGTGTCTTGCCCGCATCTTTGCACCGTCACGGATTGCGCTTCGCTCGATCCGGGCTACGGTTCACGGGACACAGTTGAGACGCACCGGGGAAACTGATGCAGCGAATTACGATCACGATCGAGGACGATCTGCTGGCGGAGATCGACGCGGCGGCCGAGGCGCGCGGCTATCAGAACCGGTCCGAGATCATCCGCGATCTCGCCCGCGCCGGCCTGCAGCAGAGCACCGAGGACACCGCGCAGACCGGCCAATGCGTCGCCGGCCTCGTCTATGTCTACGACCACGCCGCGCGCGATCTGTCGAAACGCCTGGTGCAGGAATTCCACGGCCATCACGACCTCGCGCTGGCGACCTTGCACGTCCATCTCGACGACAACAATTGCATGGAGATGACCGCGCTGAAGGGGTCGGCGGACGAGGTCAAGCATTTCGCCGACCACATCATTGCCGAACGGGGCGTCCGCTACGGCCGCGTGGTGATGATCCCGACCGGCGAGGGCAAGCCGGCGAAGGCGCGGAAACACGGACACCGGCACGGATAGCTGAGGCGTCGCGGTGAGCCTGGGGCCACCTCGCCTCAAGCTCCTGGGTCCCGCTAGCGGCGCGTCATTTCCTGCCACGCCGGGTCCGGGACACGGCCGTGGCGACCGCCCTCCCTTGCCGAAGCCGCAATCTCTCTCTACCTCTCGCCCGTCATTCACCTCCGAGGATCCCCCATGCTGGATGCCGCCATCAAGGCGCTGTCGCAAATGATCTCGCCGCCGATGCGCTCGATCCTGTGGCGGTCGATCGGGCTTGCGCTCGTGCTGATCATCGCGCTGGCGATCGGCCTGCAGCGGCTGCTGAGCTGGTTTGCGACCTATGGCGAAGTCTGGCTTGAGGGCCTGCTCGGTCCCGGCTGGCACACGTCACTCGAGGTCCTGGCCTGGGTCGTCTCGATCGCGGCGGGACTTGGCGTGGTGTTCGGGGCCGTGTTTCTGATGCCGGCGATCACTTCACTGGTGGCGAGCCTGTTCGTCGACGACGTCGCCGACATCGTCGAGCGCGAACACTATCCCGCCGAACGGCCGGGCGTTGCGCTGCCGTTCAGCCAGGCGATCTATGAGGGCGTCAAGACCGCGCTCCTGACCATCCTGGTCTATCTGATCGCATTGCCGCTGGTGCTGTTCGCCGGCGCAGGCTTCCTGATCTTCTTCCTCGCCACCGCCTGGCTGCTCGGCCGCGAATATTTCGAGCTTGCTGCGATGCGCTTTCGCTCGCCGGAGGAAGCCAAGGCCATGCGGCGCGACAATGCCGCCACCATTTTCACCGCCGGCCTGTTCATCGCCGCCTTCGTCTCGATCCCGATCGTCAATCTGGCGACGCCGATCTTCGCGATGGCGTTCATGGTCCACATGCACAAGCGGCTATCAGGTCCGCGGCCCGAGTTGATCGAACCGGCGCGGCAGATGCGGTGACGCGCTCTACGTCCGCTGCACGCCGCATTTCCGCAGCACCGTTCTGGCGAAGCCGAACGGCGCCGGCGTGAACGGACCCGGCGGCGCGCGGCTGAGCAGCGCGACGACGCCGAGGGCCGCCACCGCGAGCCAGAAGCATAGCCAGAAGCCGTCGATATAGGCGAGCACATTGGCTTCGCGCTGCACGAAGCCGGCGAGCGTTCCGACCGCGCGGGCCTGCGCCGATCCTGTCCCATGGGTGGCGAATTGATCGGTAAGCTGCTTCAGGATACGCACCACGTCGAGATCGCCGACGCCGAGGTTCTGGCCGAGATAGAAGGAATGGACCTGCTCGCGCACGCGCAGCCACGTCCCCATCAGCGCCACGCCGATCTCGGCGCCGCCGAGCCGCATGATCTGGATGTAGGCAGCGAACGAAGTCGCGCGGCTCGGGTCGGAGTTCGACAGCAGCGTGATGATCAGCGGCAGCAATGTCAGCGCCTGCCCGATCGCCTGCAGCAGCACGATGCCGACGAAGTCTTCGCGCGCCCAAGCATGAGTGAGCTGCGTGCCCCAGAGATTGGCAGCGGCGAAGCTAGCAAATCCTGCGATCACCACGGTCCGCGTATCGAAATGCCGCAGCAGCCAGATCGAGAGCGGCACCAGCACGAACATCGGCAGCGCGCCATAGGCGAGCAGCAGCATGCCGCTCTGCTCGGGCCTGAGCTGGGTGATGGTGGCCAGGAAGTTCGGTACCAGCGATGCATTCGACAGGCTGGTCAGCGTGTAGAGCAGGATCAGGACCAGTCCCAAACCGATATTGCGCGAGAACAGGACGCTCACATGCGCCCAGGGCTGCCGCACGAGCGACTCGTTGATCAGGAAGGCCGCGAGCAAGGCCGCGCCACTCGCGAGCAACGCCATCACCGTGCCTGAACCCAGCCAGTCCAGCCGGTTGCCCTGATCGAGCCCGGCATAGACCATCGCGACCCCTGCGCCGAGCAGCAGCATGCCGCCCCAATCGGCCTCGCGCAGCAGCGCGCGGTTCACCGGCTCGTTCGGTGTGCCGAGATAGACCATCAGGCCCATCAAGGGCGCGATCACCACGCCCTGCCAGTAGAGCCATTGCCAGCCGAGATGCTCGACATAGAAGCCGACCAGCGAGGTTGAGGTGTCCAAGGCGAAACCGACGCGGATCGCATAGATCGAGATCGCCGGCAGCCACCAGCGGATCGGCAGATTGCGGAACACGATCATCAGCGTCGCCGGCACGAAGGTGCCGAGCAAGAGGCCGTGCACCACGCTGAAGACCATCAAAGTCGGATAGTCGTGCACGAACGGAATGATCAGCGAGATCAGCGCATAGGCCAGGCTCGGAATGCCGAGCACGCGCCGCAGGCCGAACACGGTGGCGAGCCAGGCGACCGCGGGCGCGATCAAGATCTGCGAGCCGATGCCGGCGGTGGAAAGCCAGGCGCCCTCGTCGAACGAGAGCGAGAACGCGCCGCGCAGGTCGGGCAGGCCGACCGTGGTCAGCCGGCTGTCGAAATTGGCAAGGAACGAGCCGAGCAGCACTGCGGCTACGGCAAAGATCGGCTGTGGCGCGACGCCGCCGCGCGAGAGCGGTCCGCGATCGGCGTCGTCATTTTCCGCCATTGCCAGCCTTGGTGTCGATGCGGGTGACCACCGACATGCCCGGCACCAGGCGCGCCGTGAGCTGCTGGCCATCGTCGAGCCGGATACGCACGGGGATACGCTGCACCACCTTGGTGAAATTGCCAGTGGCGTTGTCAGGCGGCAGCAGCGCGACCTGCGAGCCCGTCGCCGGCGCGATGCGCTCGACCTTGCCGCGCAGCGTCTCGCGCGGGAAACTGTCGACGGTGATCTCGACGGGCTGCCCGGGCGCGACGTGCGTAAGCTGGGTCTCCTTGTAGTTCGCGATCACATAGACCTGCGGCAGCGGCACCACGTTGATGAGGTTGGTGCCGATATTGACGTAGTCGCCGGGCTGAACCTGACGCTCGCCGACGACGCCGTCGAACGGCGCTGCGATCCGGGTGTAGCCGAGCTTGAGCTTGGCGCCCGCCAGCGTCGCCTTGGCCGCCGCGACGTCGGCGGCGCGCTGCTTTCGGGTGCCTTGCAGGACCTCGAGCTGGTGCTGCTGGGCTGCAATCACGGCGCGGCTCGCCCGCACGTCGGCCTGCGCCTTGGCGTAGGCCGCGACGGCCTGCTCGAACCTCTGCCGCGTACCGGATTCGGTCTGCGACAGCGATTGCTGGCGCTCCTGCTCCTGCCGCGCCTCGACCTCCATGGCTTCGGCCGAAAGCCGGGCAGCCTGCGCCTGCGCGATCGTCGCATATTGCAGCTCGATCTGGTTGGCCAGATTGTCGAGGGTTGCCTGCGCGGCGGCGACATTGGCGTCGGCCTGTGCGACCTGAGCCTCGTAATCGGCGGGATCGATCTGGATCAGGAGATCGCCGGCCTTGACGCGCTGGAAGTCGGTGACGGCGACGGTCAGAACCTCCCCCGAGACGCGGCTCGACAGCCGCGTCAGCTCGGCGCGCACATAGGCATCATTGGTGGTCTGGACCACGGCATTGCCGACCCATTCGTCGAAGCGCAGCGTCGCCAGCGCAACGAAGCCGAGCGCGACGATCACCGCGAACAGCGGGATCGCGAACCGGCTCCACAGCGAAGCGGCCGGCCGCTGCGTCGGCTTCGCTGACGGGGCCGGCGTTGCGGCGACAGCCGGAGGCGGGACTTGCTCCTGTTGACTCACGATATCACCCCAAGACGCTCTGCTCTCACCGCCGTCACACCGTCTTCTCCGGCCACCGGCAGAGATCGTTGATCAGGCAAACTTCGCAGCGCGGCTTGCGCGCGAGGCAAGTATAGCGGCCGTGCAGGATCAGCCAATGATGGGCATGGAGCATGAACTCGGCCGGGATCACCTTTTCGAGACCGAGTTCGACCTCCAGCGGCGTCTTGCCCGGCGCCAGCCCGGTACGGTTGCCGACGCGAAAGACATGGGTATCGACCGCCATGGTGTGCTCGCCGAAGGCCATGTTGAGCACGACGTTGGCTGTCTTGCGTCCCGCACCGGGCAACGATTCGATCTCGGCACGCGTGCGCGGCACCTCGCCGCCGAATTCGCTGATCAGCTTGGCCGACAGCGCGATCACGTTCCGGGCCTTGGTGCGGTAAAGACCGATGGTCTTGATGTACTCGCGCAAGCGCTCCTCGCCGAGATCGATCATCTTCTGCGGGGTATCGGCGACCTCGAACAAGGCGCGCGTCGCCTTGTTGACGCCGGCATCGGTTGCCTGCGCCGACAGCACTACCGCGACCAGCAGCGTGAACGGATTGACGTGCTCGAGCTCGCCCTTCGGCTCCGGATTGGCTTTGCGAAAGCGGCTGAAGGCTTCGTGAACCTCGGCGGGCGTCCAGCGCTTCATCGCCCTGAGGCTCTTCCTGGCGAGCGCGTTGGGCTTCGCGACGACCGCTTTTGCCTTTTTCTTCGGCACATCCGCCTTGCGCGGGGCCGGCTTGCGGGTGATTTTCGCCATGATCGGGATATACTGAGGGACGATGAGCACAGGCAACGAAATTGAACGCAGCGATCCTGATCCGCGCGACGTGCAGATCTTCTCCGCGCTGCTGACGCCGCATCGTTCGCTGAATCGCACCGGCTTCCTCGCCGTGATGCTGTTCCTGAGCGTGGTCAGCTTCGTGACGGGCCTCGTCTTCCTGATGATGGGTGCCTGGCCGGTGTTCGGCTTCTTCGGCCTCGACGTTCTCGTGATCTGGTGGGCCTTCAGGGCCAATTTTCGCGCGGCGCGCGCCACCGAGGAGATCGTGGTCACGCCCTCGGAGCTGCGGGTGCGGCGCGTCAGCCATCGCGGCCAGGTCTCGGAATGGACCTTCAATCCGCTCTGGGTCCGGCTCGATCAGGAGGTCGACGAGGAATACGGCATCGAGCACCTCTATCTGATCTCGCGGCGCCGCCGGCTGCGCATCGCCGGCTTTCTCGGACCTGAGGAAAAGGCGAGTTTCTACAAAGCCTTGGTTGGTGCCCTAAATGCCGCCCGGCGCGGCCCGACCTACAATCCGGTGACGTGAGCGCAGTCGGAAATCGGGTGGTTTCCCAACCGCCCCTCCCCTACATTTCCGGTCATGATGACACTCGCCATACATGATCAACGCCTGACCAAGCCGGGCCCCCAGAACGCCGCGCTGCGCGACTACGATTCGGTGCGCCGGGCGATCGCCTTCATTTCGGAAAACTGGCGCGCGCAGCCGACCATCGAGGCGATGGCGGATGCCGCCGGCGTCACGCCGGATGAGCTGCACCATCTGTTCCGCCGCTGGGCCTCGATCACGCCAAAGGCTTTCATGCAGGCACTCACGCTCGATCATGCCAAGGGATTGCTGCGGGATTCCGCGAGCATCCTCGACGCCGCGCTCGACTCGGGCTTGTCGGGACCGGGCCGGCTGCACGATCTCTTCGTCACGCACGAGGCGATGTCGCCGGGTGAATGGAAGAACGGCGGCGCCGGCCTGACCTTGCGTTACGGCTTCCACCCCTCGCCGTTCGGCACTGCGATCGTCATCGCGACCGACCGCGGCCTGTCGGGCCTCGCTTTCGCCGACCACGGCGAGGAGAAGGTCGCGCTCGCCGACATGACCCGGCGCTGGCCAAACGCCACCTATGTCGAAGACCATGAGGGCACCGCGCCGCTCGCAGCGCGGGTGTTCGACACCAGGCTGTGGCGGCCCGACCAGCCGCTGCGCGTGGTGATGATCGGCACCGATTTCGAGGTGCGGGTGTGGGAGACGCTGCTGAAGATCCCGATGGGACGCGCGGTGTCCTATTCCGACATCGCCTGCAACATCAACAGCCCGAAGGCCTCGCGCGCCGTCGGCGCGGCGGTCGGCAAGAACCCGGTCTCGTTCGTCGTGCCGTGCCACCGCGCGCTCGGCAAAAGCGGAACACTGACGGGCTATCACTGGGGCATCACGAGGAAGCAGGCGATGCTGGGCTGGGAAGCCGGGCAGCTGGGGATGCAGTAAGGCCGATGTCGTAGGGCGGGTCAGCCGCAGGGTCGGCAAAGGCGCGTAGCGCCGTGCCAACGATCTGTCTCAAGTCGCTGACGCTGCGGGGGCACGCTACGCCTTGCCCACCCTACGAGATATCGCCTAGCCCGCCAGATCCAGCTTCGACGCCACCGTCGAATCCGCGTTGAGGCGGTAGATGATCGGCACGCCCGTGGCGAGCTCGCGCTTCAAGATGCCCTCGGGCGACAGCTTTTCCAGCACCATGATCAGCGCGCGCAGCGAATTGCCGTGGGCGGCGACCAGCGTGCGCTTGCCGTTGAGCACGCCGGGCAGGATCTCCTGCACGTAGTACGGCAATGCCCGCGCAAGCGTGTCCTTCAGGCTTTCGCCGCCGGGCGGCGGCACGTCGTAGGAGCGGCGCCAGATCAGCACCTGCTCCTCGCCCCATTTCTTGCGGGCGTCGTCCTTGTTGAGGCCGGAGAGATCGCCGTAGTCGCGCTCGTTGAGCGCGAGGTTCTTCATCGTCGGCAGGCCCTTCTGGCCGAGCTCGCCGAGAATGAGATCGAGCGTGTGCTGCGCGCGCGTCAGCACCGAAGTATAGGCGACGTCGAACTGAAGCCCCTGCGCCTTCAGCTTGCGGCCGGCTTCCGTGGCCTCCTTGACGCCGAGCTCGGTGAGATCGGGATCCTTCCACCCCGTGAACAGGTTCTTCAGATTCCATTCGCTCTGGCCGTGGCGCACGAGCACGAGGAGACGTTCACTCATCGACTGCTTTCCATCTAGTTTATTGTTTTGAGCATGATCTTGTCGGAAAACCGCTTCACACTTTTCCGGATCATGCTCGTTCAAATGTCAGACAAGCCGAGCACGTCGGCCATGGAGTAATGCCCCGGCTTCTTGCCGTGTGCCCACAGTGCCGCCTTCAGCGCGCCGTGGGCGAACAGCATGCGGTCCTCGGCCTGATGCGACAGCGTCAGGCGCTCGAACGGCCCGAGGAAGGTGACGCTGTGATCGCCGGCGACGGTGCCGCCGCGCAAAGAGGCGAAGCCGATTTTGCCCGGCCTGCGCGCGCCGGTGATGCCGTCACGGCCGCGCTCGGAATGGTCGTCGAGGGTGACGCCGCGACCGCTGGCAGCGGCCTGTCCCAGCATCAGCGCCGTGCCGGATGGCGCATCGACCTTCATGCGATGATGGGTCTCGACGATCTCGATATCAAAATTCTGGTCGAGCGCCTTGGCAACGCGCTTGACCACGGCCGCCAGCAGATTGACGCCCAGGCTCATATTGCCTGATTGCACCACGATGGCGCGGTTGGTGACGCTCTTGATCACGGCATTGTCGGAGCCGGACAATCCGGTGGTGCCGACGACATGCACGATACCGCGCTCGGCGGCGATCGCGACATTGGCGATGGTCGCGGCCGGCACGGTGAAGTCGAGGATGCCATCGGCCTCCTTCGACATCGCCCAGAGGTCGGCGGAGAGCTTGATGCCGTTGGCCGGCAGGCCTGCGAGCACACCGGCGTCCTTGCCGAGCAGCTCCGAGCCCGGCATCTCCAGCGCGCCCGCCAGCACCGCGCCTTTGCTTTCGCCGATCGCCCGCACCAGCGCGCGGCCCATCCGGCCACCGGCTCCAGCAACAATCAGGCGCATGTCGGACATGGTGTGATCCTCTCCGGGGCCGTTTTAGCCGGGGGATGCAGTTCCGGCAACCGAGGGGGGGCTGGTCGCCTGCGGCCATCCTTCGAGACGCCCGCCTGCGGCGGGCCCTCAGGATGAGGTCTCGTTTCGCGGCGAGATATCAGATCCTCATGGTGAGAAGCCCGCGCAAGCGGGCGTCTCGACCATGCAGGCCTTAGATCGCCTCAGCCGTCCGACGGCTGCGGGCCGTCATAGCCCTCGATGATGATGAGGTCGGCGATCGAGTGCGGCTGGCGCACCTTGATGTTGGCCTGGTATTCCGGCGAATTGTAGCAGGCGATTGCGGTCTCGTAGTCCGGGAATTCGATCACGACGTTGCGGGTGCGGCTGGCGCCTTCGACGGTGGTGAACTTGCCGGCGCGGACGACGAAGCGGCCGCCCCATTTCTTGAAGATCGGACCGTTGGCGACGGCGTAGGGCTTGTAGCCCTCGTCATTGCTCACATCGACCCGTCCGATCCAGTAGCCTTTTGCCATTGTTCTTCTCCCTGTTGTTGCTCAACCGAGCGCTTGCGCGATCTCGGCATGGATTGCCTCTGCGACGGCCTTGGGGTCGGCGGCTTCCAGCACCGGCCGCCCGACGACGAGATAATCGGCGCCCGCCGTGATCGCACGGCTCGGCGTCATGATGCGCTTCTGGTCACCGGTCGCCGAACCCGCCGGCCGGATGCCGGGGGTGACGAGGCTCATCTGGTGACCGACGATCTTGCGCAAATTGCCGACTTCCTCCGGCGAGCAGACGAGGCCGTCGATGCCAAGCACCTGCGCCTGCTGCGCGCGCGCCTCGACCAGTTCGGAGATGCCGAGCCGATAGCCGGCCGCATGCAGATCGTCCTCGTTGTAGGAGGTCAGCACCGTGACGGCGAGGATCTTCAGGTTCGAATTGCCGCGGCCCTCGACCGCGCCCTTCATGGTCTGCGGATAGGCGTGCACGGTGAGGAAGGTGGCGCCGAGCCTCGTGATGCTCTCGACGCCCTGCATCACGGTGTTGCCGATGTCGTGCAGCTTGAGATCGAGAAACACCTTCTTGCCCTTGTCGGCGAGCTTGCCGACCAGCGGCAACCCGCCGGCATAAGCGAGCCGATAACCGATCTTGTAGAAGGTGACACTGTCGCCGAGACGATTGATGGTCGCCTCCGCGGCATCGACGCTGGGCAGGTCGAGCGCGACGATCAGGCGGTCCTTGGGAGCGATCTCGGCTGGCGTCATGTCACCTCACATCATGCGTTGGGAAATGTCGATCAACTGCGCCACCAGCTCCTTCATCGCGGCGATGTCGGCCTCGTTCTTGAGCCTGTCCATATCGTCATAGGCCTCGTCGGCAAAGGCGAGCGTGAGCTGGCTGGCAATCACGTTGGCCTGGCAGGAGGTCAGGATCAGCCTGAGCGCCTGCAGCGCGCGGGCCGCGCCGAGCCGGCTCTGCGAGGCGCCGGCGAGGGCAAAGGCACGGTTGCGGAACACCTCGCCGCGCGTCTCGTGCGGATCCTGCACGCGGCTGACCCAGTCGATCGCGTTCTTGAGCAGCGGCGGCACCGAGGCGTTGTATTCGGGCGAGACGACCAGCACGCCGTGATGCGTGCCGATCATGCGCTTGAGATTGACCGCATGCTTGGGCACCCCGGACTTGGCCTGGAGATCGCCATCGTAGATCGGCAGCGGAAAATCGGCGAGCGAGAGGCGGGTGACGTCGACGCCGGCCCGGGCGAATTCATAGGCGGCGACCGCCGCCAGTTTCGCATTGTGCGAACCGGTGCGCAGCGAGCCGGGAATGACCAGGATTTTGGGTGCGGACATCCGTTTTCATGCGTTCGGCGAAACGAGCCCGCCGCGCATGAGAGACAGCCGGCGGAATTAGTCCTTGCGATACACCCAGACGCGGGCGGGCGGAAGGTTCATCCAGATCCGCTCCGACGCCTCTGTGGACACGCCGGGCAGAGATTTCGGGATCGGCGGCACCACCGCGTAAGTGAACTGAACGAAGGGAGCGCCGGGCGCGAGCGCCGTGAAGGCGTCGCGGATCAGCCGCAGTCGCGTCAGCATCGGCTTTGTCACCAACGGCAGGCCGGAGACGACCGCGGAGGCCGGCGCGCTCAGAACGTTCCAGAGCGTGTCACGCAGCCGATAGGCATCGCCCTGCACCACCTTGGCCTGCGGATAGCGGTCGCGCAGCAGCGCGCAGAAACCGGGATTGTATTCGACGAGGACGAGCCGCTTCTGATCGACACCGCGCTCGACCAGCGCCGAGGTGATGGCGCCGGTGCCAGGTCCGAGCTCGACCACGGGCGCGTCTGAATCGACATCGACGTAATGGGCCATGGTCCGGGCCAGCAGCTTGCCCGACGGCATCACGGCGCCCATGTGCAGGGGCTTTTCGATCCATGATCTGAGGAAGCGCACCTCGTCATCGAGACGAGGCTTCTTCAACGCACGCGCGGACGATGGCAATGGCATGTCAGGACCGAACGGGACCGCAGGACCGCGGCGTGTCAGAAAATGGTCATAAAGACGTATAGGCCGAAGGCGGCATGGTCAAGCCGAGTCAACTCGCCCGATTACCGAAGAAATCCTTGACCTTGGCGAAGAAGCCCTCGGACTCCGGCTGCGTGTTGCCGCTTGACAGCTTTTCGAACTCGGCCAGCAATTCCTGCTGTTTCTTGGTGAGGTTCTGCGGGGTCTCGACCACGACCTGAACATACATGTCGCCCATCTGGCGCGACCGCAGCACCGGCATGCCCTTTGATGCAATGCGGAATCGGCGGTTCGACTGGGTCCCGGCCGGCACCTTCACCTTGGTCTTGCCCTTTTCGATGGTCGGCACCTCGAATTCGCCGCCGAGGGCGGCTGTCACCATCGAGATCGGCACACGACAATGCAGATCGGCGCCGTCGCGCTGGAAGAACTGGTGCTGGGTCAGCGACAGGAAGATGTAGAGGTCGCCGGGCGGACCACCGCGGACCCCGGCCTCGCCCTCGCCGGCGAGCCTGATCCTCGTGCCGTCCTCGACGCCCGGGGGAATGTTGACCGAAAGATTCCGCTCGCGGGTGACGCGGCCCTGGCCCGAGCAGGACGGGCAGGCATCCTCGATCATCTGGCCGCGGCCCTGGCAGCCCGGACAGGTCCGCTCCAGCGTGAAGAAGCCCTGCGACTGCCGCACGCGGCCGGCGCCGCCGCAGGTCGAACAGGTCTTAGGCTTGGTCCCGGCCTTGGCGCCGATCCCCGAGCAGGCCTCACAGGTGACCGAAACCGGAATCTCGATCTGAGCGGTCTTGCCGCCGAAGGCTTCCTCGAGCGTGATTTCCATGTTGTAGCGCAGGTCGGCGCCGCGCTCGCGGCCGCCACGACCGCGCTGCCCGGCCATGCCGAACAGATCTTCGAAAATGTCGGAGAAGGACGAGGCGAAGCCCGCACCGAAGCCGGCACCACCGCCGCCGCCCTGTTCGAAGGCGGCATGGCCGTAACGGTCATACGCGGCGCGCTTGTCCTTGTCCTTGAGGACCTCGTAGGCCTCGTTGATTTCCTTGAACTTGACTTCGCTGGTGTCGTCCCCGGGATTGCGGTCGGGGTGAAACTTCATGGCCAGCTTGCGAAACGACGATTTCAGGACGGATTCGTCGGCATCGCGTTCGACTTCGAGGGTTTCGTAATAGCAGCGCTTGGTGGACGTGGACATGTGTGACTCGGTCTATCCAATCGCGATTCAAGTCGGAGCAAAACGACGGCGCCACGCGAAGATATAGGCGGCCTTCTGCCTGGCGGCAGAGAGCCGCCTGGCGGCGTTGAGCATAACGGCTGGGAATTGATCGATCGTAACGGGCGAACCGCCCGCCCGTCCCGACACGGCGGCCTCCCCCGCGAAGGGGGAGGCCGGTAGAGCGTGTGGGGTCCAAGCCGTCCGCATCATGACCCTCTCGGGATCAGGCGGACTTCTTGTTGTTCTTGTCGTCGTCGACTTCGGTGAATTCCGCGTCGACGACGTCGTCCTTGGCCGCGTCCCGCTTGGCGTCGGCCTCGGCCTGCTGCGTGTACATGGCCTCGCCGAGCTTCATCGAGGCCTGGGCCAGCGTCTGGGTCTTGGCCTTGATTGCCTCGGCATCGTCACCCTTCAGCGCTTCCTTGAGGTCGCCGACGGCATCCTCGATGGCGCGGCGCTCGGTCTCGCCGACCTTCGAACCGTGCTCGGCCAAAGCCTTCTCGGTCGAATGCACCAGACCATCCGCCTCGTTCTTGGCGGTCACGGCCTCGCGGCGCTTCTTGTCCGCCTCGGCATTGGCCTCGGCGTCCTTGACCATCTTCTCGATGTCGGCTTCCGACAGGCCGCCGGAGGCCTGGATGCGGATCTGCTGCTCCTTGCCGGTGGCCTTGTCCTTGGCCGAGACGTTGACGATGCCGTTGGCGTCGATGTCGAACGTCACCTCGATCTGCGGCATGCCACGCGGAGCCGGCGGAATGCCCATCAGGTCGAACTGGCCGAGCATCTTGTTATCGGCCGCCATTTCACGCTCGCCCTGGAAGACCCGGATGGTCACCGCGTTCTGGCTGTCCTCGGCGGTCGAGAACACCTGGCTTTTCTTGGTCGGGATCGTGGTGTTGCGCTCGATGATGCGGGTGAACACGCCACCCAGCGTCTCGATGCCCAGCGACAGCGGGGTGACGTCGAGCAGCAGCACGTCCTTGACGTCGCCCTGGAGCACGCCGGCCTGGATCGCAGCGCCGATCGCCACGACTTCGTCCGGGTTGACGCCCTTGTGCGGCTCCTTGCCGAACAACTGCTTCACGACTTCCTGGACCTTCGGCATGCGCGACATGCCGCCGACCAAAACCACTTCGCCGATCTCACCGGCGGTGAGGCCGGCGTCCTTGATCGCCTTGCGGCAGGGCTCGACTGTCTTCTGGACGAGGTCGTCGACCAGCGCTTCGAACTTGGCGCGGGTGAGCTTCATCGTCAGATGCTTCGGGCCGGTCTGGTCCGCAGTGATGAAGGGCAGGTTGATCTCGGTCTGCGTCGTCGAGGACAGCTCGATCTTGGCCTTTTCAGCGGCTTCCTTCAGGCGCTGCAACGCGAGCTTGTCGTTGCGCAGGTTGATGCCCTGCTCCTTCTGGAATTCGTCGGCGAGATAGCCGACCAGGCGCATGTCGAAGTCTTCGCCGCCGAGGAAGGTGTCGCCGTTGGTTGACTTCACCTCGAACACGCCGTCGCCGATTTCGAGAATGGAGATATCGAACGTGCCGCCGCCGAGATCGTACACCGCGATCGTGCCGGCCTTGGTCTTGTCGAGGCCATAGGCCAGCGCAGCCGCGGTCGGCTCGTTGATGATGCGCAGCACTTCGAGGCCCGCGATCTTGCCGGCGTCCTTGGTCGCCTGGCGCTGGGCGTCGTTGAAGTAGGCGGGAACGGTGATGACGGCCTGGTCGACCTTCTGGCCGAGATGGGCTTCCGCGGTCTCCTTCATCTTCTGCAGGATGAACGCCGAGACCTGCGAGGGCGAGTAGGTCTGGCCGTCGGCCTCGACCCAAGCGTCGCCGTTGGAAGCCTTCACGATCTTGTAGGGGACGAGCTTCTTGTCCTTCTCGACCATCGGGTCGTCGTAGCGGCGGCCGATGAGGCGCTTCACTGCGAAGAAGGTGCGCTCGGGATTGGTAACGGCCTGGCGCTTGGCCGGCTGGCCGACGAGGCGCTCACCGTCGTCCGTCACGGCGACGATCGAGGGCGTCGTGCGCATGCCTTCGGAATTCTCGATGACTTTGGCGTTCTTGCCATCCATCACGGCGACGCACGAATTCGTGGTGCCGAGGTCGATTCCAATGACCTTTCCCATGGTCCTGATATCCTTCTTTTTGCGGCAGGTTGGCTGGGCCCAGAAGGCACCCGAACCGCAACCCCCTAAGATCAAACATTCGCGATATTGCGATGGTTGACGCTCATATAGGAGGGGGGGAGGGGCCCGCAAGGACCGCAGCTAGGTTTCTGCCGCGAAAACATTGGGTTTTGGATGATGATATCCGGGCTGCACCGCCCTTGCGGGTGAGGAATTATTAACAGGTTCAGGCATCAGCAAGCCCCCGCTACCGCAAGCCCGCCCGCCCTGTTGCCGCAAGCCCAAACCCGGTAAAAGGCGGACCGGCCGGACCGCCGCCACGGCTGCCTCGCGCGACAATGCGGCCCGGTCGCCGACCATCGAACGGCCTCAATGTGAACCAATCAGAGTGCCCATGAAGCTGATCCGTCCCCTCGCCGCGCTCGCCCTGCTGATTGCCTCCGCGTTTCCGGCCCTCGCCGCCGACGTCGTGTTTCCACCCGGCTTGCGCCTCGGCATGGTGCCGCTGGTCGGACTCAGCACGGCCAAAACCTTTCCCGGCTTCGAGAGCGAGGAAGGCAACGTCAAGGTGCTGATCACCGAGCTGCCGCCGGCGGCCTATGGCGAGGTCGTGAGCGCCTTCAATTCCAATCCGGCTGGCACGGGCGGCGTCAAGCAGGACAAGATCGAGACGCCCGCGGGCCTCGCCTATTTCACCACCGAGAGCGGCAAGGCCGGCGACACGCCGGTGAAGCGCTATTCGATGATCGTGCCGGGCGCCGGCTTCTCCGGCTATGTCGCGGTGCAGGTGCCGGAGAATGCGACCAAGATCTACACGGATGAAGCGGTGCGGCAGATGTTTGCGAGCACCACCACCCGCAAGCAGGTCTCGGCAGAGGAGCAGATCGGCTTGATGCCGTTCAAGATCACCGACCTCGCCGAGTTCAAGGACATCCGCACGCTGGCGCCGGGCTCGAGCATCATCCTGGCCGACGGCGACGAGAGCTCCGGCTATGAGTCGAAGCCGTTCATGATCCTCGGCCTGATCGGCGCCACGCCGCAGCAGGCCGACGACCGTGCCCGCTTCGCCCAGGAGGCGGCGCTGCAGATCCCCGGCGTGCGGGAATCGCGGGTCACCATGTCCGAGCCGATCCGCATCAACGGCCAGCAGGGCTTCGAGACCCGGATCGACGGCGTCAGCGGCAAGGACAAGGTGCCGGTCACCGTGGTGCAGTGGATCCGCTTCTCGACCGGCGGCGCCTCGCTGCGCATCGTCGCCAGCGCTCCGCGCGACCAGTGGCCGGCCGCCTTCACCCGCTTCCGCGCCGTGCGCGACGGGATTCAGCCGAAGGGCTGAGGCGCTAGAGCGGCGCACCACATTCGGTGTCATCCCCGCCTAGCGCGCAATTGCGCACGGGGCCAGGCATCCATACCGCGTAGCCCCGCGATTGCAGAAGGTATTCGCCAAACTCCTCCCTGTGGTTATGGATCCCGGGCTCGCGCTTGCGCGCCCCGGGATGACGGTGCGTGGCTTGTCAGCCCAACCCCTCGCCAAGGCCGGCCGCATTTTCGGGCTTCTGTTCGTGTACGAACGGAACTAGGCTTGCCTCCCGTTGGATCATCCTGGAGGGAGGCGAACGATGCTGGATCGACGGCAAATCCTCGCAATGCTTGGAACGACGGCGCTTGCGACTCTCGCGCCAACCGCACTCTTTGCAGCGGCATCGATCAAGCCGGACGATGCATCCGCGCTGCTCGTGATCGACGTGCAGAACTGCTTCCTGCCCGGCGGCAGCCTCGCGGTGAAAGAGGGCGAGCAGGTGGTGCCCGTCATCAACAAGATCTCGAAGGCGTTTGCCAACGTGGTGATGACGCAGGACTGGCATACGCCGGGCCACGTCTCGTTTGCGTCGGTGCATTCCGGCAAGAAGCCGTTCGAGACCGTCGATCTTCCCTACGGCAAGCAGGTGCTGTGGCCCGACCATTGCGTGCAGGGCACCGATGGCGCTTCGCTGTCGAAGGACCTCGCGATCCCGCATGCCGAGCTGATCATCCGCAAGGGCTTTCACAAGGACGTCGACAGCTATTCGGCCTTCCTCGAAGCCGACGGCAAGACCTCGACGGGCCTTGCCGGCTATCTCAAGGGCCGCAAGATCAAGCGCGTCTTCGTCGCGGGCCTCGCGACGGACTTCTGCGTCGCCTGGACCGCGCTCGACGCGCGCAAGGCGGGCTTCGAGGTTTATGTGGTGGAGGACGCCTGCCGCGGCATCGACAATCAGGGATCGCTCGCCAAAGCCTGGGCTGATATGGCCAAGGCCGGCGTCAAGCGAATTCAGTCTGCGGATATCGCGGCGAGCGCGTAAGCGGCGCGAACGTCTGCAAGACGCTTATCCCGGGGAGCGCGCTTGTTCGCGCGCGCCTCGAAGGATGAAGGCCCCGCTGCGGCAGCCTGGCCTGCATGGTGCGAGAGAGCGCCGACGCGCTCCCTCCCATGAAAATCGATCAGTTCGCCGCGCTGTTCGGCTCGTTGGTGTTGGCGGCCGGCGCGGGCTTCGCGCCGCCCTTGGCAACGCCGACCAGAGCCGGGCGCAGCACGCGATCGCCGATCGTGTAGCCGGCCTGCATGATCTGCACCACGGTGCCCGACGGCACCGACGCATCAGGCACTTCGTACATCGCCTGGTGGAAGTTCGGGTCGAACTTCTGGCCCTGCGGATCGAGCTTCTTCACGCCGTGCTTTTCGAGCGCGCTGTGCAGCGAGCGCTCGGTGAGCTCGACACCCTCGATCAGCGCGGTCAGGCCCGGATCGGCCGTGGCGCGAGCCTCGGCTGGAACGGCATCGAGCGCGCGCTGGAGATTGTCGGCGATGTCGAGCACGTCGCGGGCAAAGCCGGTGATGCCGTAGAGGCGGGCGTCGGCGACCTCCTTGGTGGTGCGCTTGCGCAAATTCTCCATCTCGGCCAGCGTCCGCAGCATGCGGTCGCGCGCCTCGGCGGCTTCCTTCTGCAACGTCTCGACCGAGCCGGGCTCGGGATCGTCGGGCATGATGTAGGGCTTCGACACCACGGGCTCGCCGGTCGCAGCAGTCGTGTCTTCTGGTTGCCGGTCTCGATCGGTCATCGGCTCATTTCTCGAACTAATCTGGTTTGAAGTCGCGTGGGAGTTTTCTGGCCCGGATATCGTGCTTCGGACGCCGAAAATCAAGCGCCCGTGAACGGATCAAACGCCGGTCAGCCTCCCAGCAGGCGACTGACGATGCGGGCGGCGTAGTCCACGGTCGGGATCACGCGGGCATAATTCAGCCGCGTCGGCCCGATCACACCCAAAACACCGACGATATGGCCGGCGGCATCCCGATAGGGTGAGATGATGGTGGAGGACCCCGACAGCGAAAACAGCTTGTTCTCGCTGCCGATGAAGATGCGCACGCCCTCGGCGGTTTCGGCGCGCCCCAGCAGGTCGATCACGCCGCGCTTGGTCTCGAGATCGTCGAACAACAGCCGAACCCGCTCCAGATCTTCCAGCGCGTGCAGGTCTTCGAGCAGATTGGCGTGGCCGCGGACGATGAGCTGGCGGTCCTCGGTCTCGCCGCCGGACCAGCTGGCGATCCCGGCGGATATGACCTTCTGCGCCAACTGATCGAGCTCGGCGCGGGCCTCTCCAAGCGCCGTCTCGAGCTCGAGCCGGGCCTCGGCCAAGGTCCGGCCGCGGATGCGCGCATTGAGGAAATTGCCGGCCTCGGTGATCGCCGAGGAGGGAACTCCGGGCGGCAGCGACAGCACGCGATTTTCGACCTGTCCGTCCTCGCCCACCAGGATCACCAGCGCCTTTTCCGGTTCCAGGCGAACGAATTCGATGTGCTTCAGCCGCGCATTGGATTTCGGCGTCAGCACCACCGCGGCGGCGCGGGTCAGGCCCGACAGCCGCGTCAGCGCCTGGTCCAGCGCCGCCTCGACCGAGTGCGCCTGGCCGACGGAGGTGAGCTGGCTCTGGATCGACTGCCGCTCGGCCTCGTTGAGATCGCCGACCTGCATCAGGGCATCGACGAAGAAGCGCAGGCCGAGTTCCGTCGGCAGCCGGCCGGCGGAGGTGTGGGGCGCATAGATCAGGCCGAGCTGTTCCAGATCGGCCATGACGTTGCGGACCGAGGCCGGCGACAGCGGCATGGCGATCAGGCGCGAGATATTGCGCGAACCGACGGGCTCACCGGTCGCGAGATAGCTTTCGACAATTTGACGAAAGATGTCGCGAGAACGCTCGTTGAGCTGGGCGAGCCCCGCGCGCGGCGCGATCAGATGGATCGGATCGTGATGGGCCACAGACGGTAACTCCTGTCAGACGCATGTAATTTGTCCATCCGGAAGGGTTATGACAAGCGCCGCGTTTGCAGGGCGGAGAACCGGGGGTGAAAAAGCCTTGCCCTTTCCCCTTGCCGCATACCCTCACCCCACCTACAAGCACCGCGAACAGCCCTACACCGACGAGTTTTGGAGGATTTCCCATGCGGCCAAGCCGCCGTGCGCCCGACGAATTGCGCCCCGTGACGCTGGAGCGCGGCGTGGTCAAATATGCGGAAGGCTCCTGCCTGGTGAAATTCGGCGACACCCATGTGCTGGTCACCGCCACGCTGGAAGATCGCCTGCCGCCGTGGCTGAAGGGCCAGGGCCGCGGCTGGGTCACCGCCGAATACGGCATGCTGCCGCGCGCGACCTCCGAACGCACGCGCCGCGAGGCCGCCGCCGGCAAGCAGAGCGGCCGCACCGTCGAGATCCAGCGCCTGATCGGCCGCTCGCTTCGCACCATCGTCGATCTCGAAGCGCTCGGTGAGCGTCAGATCACGGTCGATTGCGACGTGCTCCAGGCCGACGGCGGCACGCGCACGGCCTCGATCACCGGCGCCTGGGTCGCGCTCGCCGATTGCATCGCCTGGATGAAGGCGCGCAACATGATCAAGGCCAAGGTGATGCGCGACAACGTCGCTGCGATCTCCTGCGGCATCTACAACGGCACGCCGGTGCTCGATCTCGACTATGCCGAGGATTCGGAAGCCCAGACCGACGCCAATTTCGTCATGACCGGCGATGGCCGCATCATCGAGGTGCAGGGCACCGCGGAACGCGAACCGTTCACGCAGGACGAGTTCCTGGCGCTGATGGCACTGGCCCAGAAGGGCATCGCGCGTCTGGTGGACTTGCAGAAACTGGCTGTCGCGTAGTCAATAAGCCATGCACCGCCGAATCACCGGAAAGCTGGTCATCGCTACCCACAATCCCGGCAAGCTCGCCGAGATGAAGGAGCTGCTCGCGCCTTACGGCATCGAGGCGGTGTCCGCGGGTGAGCTCGGCCTGCCCGAGCCGGAGGAGACCGGCAACGACTTCCGCAGCAATGCCGCGATCAAGGCCATCGCGGCGGCGCAGGCGACCAAGCTTCCCGCCTTTGCCGACGATTCCGGCATCGTGGTCGACGCGCTCGACGGCGCGCCCGGTATCTACAGCGCGCGCTGGGCCGGACCGAGCAAGGATTTCAACGCGGCGATGGCGCAGATCGAGCGCCTGCTGCAGGAGCGCGGCGCGACCACACCGGACAAGCGCAAGGCCCACTTCGTCTCCGCGCTCTGCGTCGCCTGGCCCGACGACCATCTCGAAGAGGTCGAGGCGCGCGTCGACGGCACGCTGGTCTGGCCGCCGCGCGGCACCGCCGGCTTCGGCTATGACCCCATGTTCCTGCCCGACGGCCACAGCCGCACCTTCGGCGAGATGGAAAGCATCGAGAAGCACGGCCTGCCGCCGCTCGGCCTCGGCCTGTCGCATCGCGCCCGCGCCTTCGTGAAACTGGCGGAGATTTGCCTTGAGCCGCGCTAGAGCGTTTTCCAGCGACGTGAATACCGGTTCGCGCCAGGAAAACGCGTCACAACAAGAAGCCGCAGCCTTCGGCGTCTATGTGCACTGGCCGTTCTGCCTGTCGAAGTGCCCCTATTGTGACTTCAACAGCCACGTTCGCCACGCCGCGATCGACGAAGCGCGATTCGCCTCCGCTTTCGCACGCGAGATCGAAACGACCGCGCAGCGTTCGCCGGGCCGTGAGGTCACCTCGATCTTCCTCGGCGGCGGCACGCCGTCGCTGATGCAGCCGGCAACCGTCGGCGCGGTGCTCGATGCCATCGGCAAGCACTGGAACGTCGCCGGCGACGTCGAAGTCACGCTCGAGGCAAATCCGACCAGCGTCGAAGCCACGCGGTTTGCCGGCTATCGCGCAGCCGGCGTCAACCGCGTCTCGCTCGGTGTGCAGGCGCTCGACGATGCCTCGTTGAAGGCGCTCGGCCGCATGCACAGCGCGCGCGAGGCGCTCGACGCCGTCGCCATCGCGCGCCGCTCGTTCGACCGCTATTCGTTCGACCTGATCTACGCCCGCCCCGACCAGACGCCGGCGATGTGGGCCGACGAACTCAAGCTCGCGATCGGTGAAGCCGCCGAGCATCTATCGCTCTATCAATTGACGATCGAGGAAGGCACGCCGTTCTTCGGCCTGCACCAGGCCGGCAAGCTGAAGACGCCGGACGAAGCGGTCGCGCGCGCGCTTTACGACGTCACGCAAGAAACCTGCGACAGGCTGGGGCTACCCGCCTACGAGATTTCCAACCACGCGCGGCGCGGCGCCGAGTGCCGGCACAATCTGGTTTACTGGCGCGGCGAGGAATATGCCGGCGTCGGCCCCGGCGCCCACGGCCGGCTCGACATCGACGGCATCAGGCACGCCATCGCCACCGAGAAGCGTCCCGAAGCCTGGCTGATGCGGGTCGAGACCAACGGCCATGGTGTCGTCACCGACGATCTCCTCAACAGCGAAGAGCGCGCCGACGAATTCCTGCTGATGGGATTGCGTTTGGCCGAGGGCATCGACCCCGAGCGCTACAAAGCTCTCTCCGGCCGCCCGCTCGACCCCAAGCGCATCGCGCTGCTGCGCGAGGAAGGCGCGATCACGGTCGATGCGACGGGCCGCCTGCGCGTGACCAGCAGTGGGTTTCCAGTGCTCGATGCGGTGGTCGCGGATCTCGCGGCGTAACGCGCTGCCGTCGTCGAACTACGCCCCAAAACTCTTCGGCGATCCCGCCACGGCAACGCCGCCGCCCTGCGTCACCTTCATCACGGCAAGCCCGCGCTCATTGGTGCCGTCGGCGCGGAAGCGGAACAGGCCGTCGATGCCGGCGAAGCCCGAGGGGTTGGTGAGTACATCCGGCGAGAAGCGGGTGGTGCCTTGCGTGCGCGCTAGCGCGGCGACGAGGGCGACCGCATCATAGGCCAGCGTCGCGGTGCGGATCGGCTCCGCGCCATATTTCGTGCGATAGCGGCCGGAGAACGCGCGAAAGCCGGCCGGATCGGGCGCGGCGTAGAGGCCCCCCTGCAGGCTGGCATTGGCATAGACGCGCGGATTGTCCCACAGGCCGGTGCCGAGCAGCTGGATGTTGCGTAAGTTGGCGCCCGCCGCCGTCATCGCATCTGCCACCGACACCACGGCATCGCCGTCATCGGCGATGAACAGCGCATCGGCGCTGCCGAGCTGCTGCGCCACGGTGCGCGCCGGCGCGGCGCGATCGGCGCCATATTTCTCGAAGGCGACGATGCGTCCGCCACGGCGCGGCACGGCGGCCTTTACCGCGGCCTCGACGACGTTGCCATAGGCATTGTCGGGGACCAGCACGGCGACGGAGCGCTTTCCGACGCTGGCCGAATATTCGACGATGCGGTTGACGTCGGACTCCGGCAGGAAGGACAGCAGATAGACGCCGCGGCCGGCGATGCTGGAATCGGTCGAGAACGCGATCACCGAGATACCGCGCGTGCGTGCGACCTGCGCCACCGCCGGCACCGATTGCGCGAACAGCGGTCCCAGAATGATCTCGGCGCCTTCGTCGACGGCCTGCTGCGCGGCCGCCTGCGCACCTTGCGGGCTGCCATTGTCGTCCTTGATCAGCAGCTGGATGTTCGGGTTCTGGAACTCGGCCAGCGCCATCTCGGCGGCGTTGCGCATGGATTGCGCGGCCAGGCCGGCATTGCCGGCGGCCGAGAGCGGCAGGATCACGGCGACCTTCACGCCGCCGGTGCCGGCGGTCGTTGCCTGCTGCGGGGGACCTGCGGGTTGAGCCGGTGGCGTCGCGCTCGAGAACGGGCTGGAGAACTGGCTCAGGCTCTGCTGCACGCCGGCGCAGGCCGACAGCAGGGGCGCGCCGATCAGCAGGCCGAGCGCGCTCCGGCGGGTCGCCCCTGACATCAGGGGCTCCGAAACGGGAGACTTTGGATAACGCGGGCCCACCATGGCAGCTTCTCTCTGACCCGCCGGCGCCGGCCGGTGACGATATTCTTTCCACGACACAAGCCGCGGATTCAGGCATATTGTCGGCAAATAGTTAACCGAAACAAAAGGATAATAGCCCCTTAACGCGGCCGCCTTCCGGTTCAACCAGCTGTTTGCCCTCACTCATTCAGCATCAAGGCGGTGTTTCAGTCGCGAATATGGCGCGAGAGCCTTCACCGCCTCTCGACGTGATCCGGAATCGATCACATTCCCGTCCGTTTCTCGCCCCTCACCTGGGCACGATCTTTTTCGGCGAGCCGGTTCCCAGCCCTGCGGATCGTGCCTAAGTTGACTTCATTATGCGCGCAAAGCCGGCCCCGATAAATACGCCTGAAGCTCAAGACGCCGCCTCGCGCGGTTTCTCCATCGATGCCCATCGCCTTGCGGCGCCGAAGGCGGCACCGGGCCTGCATCTGGTCGCAACCCCCATCGGCAATCTCGGCGACATCACGGTGCGGGCGCTGCAGACTCTCGCCGGCGTCGACGTCATCGCGTGCGAGGACACCCGCATCACCCGGCGCCTGACCGAGCGCTACGCCATCGCAGCGCAGCTCAAGCAGTATCACGAGCACAATGCGGAAGCCGCGCGTCCGAGAATCCTGGAGGCGCTGGCGCAGGGTGGCTCGATTGCACTGGTCTCCGACGCCGGCACGCCGCTGATCTCGGACCCCGGCTTCAAGCTGGTCCGCGAGGTCTGCGCCGCCGGCCATGCGGTGTATGCCCTGCCCGGCCCGTCCTCGGTGCTGGCGGCCCTGTCGGTCGCGGCACTGCCGACCGACCGTTTCTTTTTCGAGGGGTTTCTGCCTGCGAAGTCAGCCGCGCGAAAGGCGCGCCTGGCCGAGCTTGCGCGCATCGACGCCACGCTGGTGATGTTCGACTCCGGCAACCGCGTGCAGGACACGCTCGCAGAGCTCGCCGAGATCATGGGCACCCGCGAGGCCGCGATCTGCCGCGAGCTGACCAAGCTGCACGAGGAGATTTCGCGCGCACCGCTGAGCCAGCTGGCGCGCGAGGCCGATACGCTGGAGACACGCGGCGAGTTCGTTCTGGTGATCGCACCGCCGGCGGCCGATGCCGAGATGCTGACATCGGATGCGCTGGACGATCTGTTGCGTGAGCAGCTTGCCGCGCACAGCGTCAAGGATGCCGTGGCGCATGCGGTGGCACTCTCAGGCCGGCCGCGCCGCGAGGTCTATGCCCGCGCGCTCGAGCTCGCCAAGGACCTGAGGGGCTTCGATGGCGAAGACTGAGGTCCCGGCGGAACCGAAGGTCGCCTCGCCCGAGCGCGTCGCCGCGTTCCACACCGGCATCTCCGCGGAGAGTCGCGCCGCCGCCTATCTGATGGCCAAGGGCTACCGTATCCTCGCCAAGCGCTACCGCACACCGCATGGCGAGATCGACATCGTAGCGCGCCGCCGCAATCTGATCGCCTTCGTCGAGGTCAAGGCGCGCGCCACGCTGGATGACGCCGCCTTCGCCGTGACGCCGCGCCAGCAGCAGCGCATCATCGACGCCGCGCAAGGCTGGCTCGTCGCGCATCCCGAGCATGCCGAATTCGAATTGCGATTCGACGCCATGCTGATTGCGCCGAAGCGACTTCCGCGCCATGTGTTGGCGGCATTCGACGCCTCGACCTGAAAGGCAGACCATGAAACTGAACGTCGCCGTCCAGATGGACCCCATCGCCCGCATCAACATCAAGGGCGATTCCACCTTTGCGCTACTTCTGGAGGCGCAGAAGCGCGGCCATGGCCTGTCCTATTACACGCCCGACAAGCTCTCGATGGTCGGCGAGGAGATCGTGGCGCCGGTTCAGCTCCTGACCGTTCGCGACGAACCCGGCAACCACTTCACGCTCGGTGAGCCCAGGCGCGAGGCGCTGAACGGCTTTGACGTGGTGCTGCTGCGCCAGGACCCGCCGTTCGACCTCGCCTACATCACGTCGACGCATCTCTTGGAGCGCATCCACCCGAAGACGCTGGTGGTCAACGATCCCGCCTCGGTGCGCAACGCGCCCGAGAAGCTGTTCGTGATGAACTTTCCGCAGCTGATGCCGCCGACCCTGATCTCGCGCGACCTCGACGAGATCAACGCTTTCCGCGATAAGCACGGCGCCGTCGTGATGAAGCCGCTGCATGGCCATGGCGGCGCGGCGGTGTTCCGCGTGATGCCGCAGGACATGAATTTCGGCTCGCTGTACGACATGTTCTCGGTGACGTTCCGGGAGCCCTGGGTAATCCAGCAATTCATCCCCGAGGTGAGGCACGGCGACAAGCGCATCATCCTGGTCAACGGCGAGTTCGCCGGCGCGGTCAACCGCGTGCCGGCCGCCGACGACCTCCGCTCCAACATGGTGCGCGGCGGCGCGGCGCAGGAGACCGAACTCACCCCGCGCGAGCGCGAGATCTGTGCCACCGTCGGCCCGGCGCTGCGCGAGCGCGGCCTGCTGTTCGTCGGCATCGACGTCATCAACGGCAACCTCACCGAGATCAACGTGACCTCTCCCACCGGCATCCGCGCCATCGCGCGCCTCGGCGGGCCAGACGTCGCGGCGAAGGTGTGGGACGTGATCGAGCAGAAGCGAACGAAGTAAGCGCTCTGCAATGATGCCGTTGGGAAGAGCGCGAACTCTCCCCGCGTCGCCAGCCACATCGCTAACCACCCGTTCACCATGACGCGGCGCCTGTCATGCGAACGAACGCCTCGCACTGCGTGAATCTACGGGGCCGCTGGCCGACCCAATAACGCGCCGTTCACCATCTGCGGAGAACCAGCATCCCGGCCGGCCGGCGCGTTCGGCCTCGCAACACCCCTTATACTTTTACTGCCTACTCATCGACACGGGGGAACACGCCAGGTGCGGTTCGAGTGCCCCGCGTATGAGTAGAAGCGTATGAACACCGCACGTATCGTCGTTCTCGTCATCGCGCTGGGCGCCGGCGGCGTCGCGGCGTATCTGGCGAGCGGCTTCGACAACAAGCCCGCGCCCGTCCTGCCCGCCGCCGAGAAGCTGCCGACCGTCGAGGTCCTCGTCGCCAAGTCCGACATCGGGCTCGGCCAGGCCGTGAAGCCGGAGGATTTGCAATGGCAGGCCTGGCCGGCAGCGACCGCGAGCAGCGCCTTCATCCGCCGCGACAGCAGGCCCGAGGCGCAGACCCAGATCGCCGGCTCGATCGCCCGCGTCCCGCTGATGCAGGGCGAGCCGATCCGCGAGCAGAAGTTGGTCAAGGCCGACGGCTCCGGCTTCATGGCGGCGATCCTGCCCGCCGGTATGCGCGCCGTTTCCACCGAGATTTCAGCCGAGACCGCGGCCGGCGGCTTCATCCTTCCGAATGACCGCGTCGACATCGTTCTGACCCGCCGCCTGAAGAACCCCGACGGCGCCAACAACAACAATGGTCCGACCGGCGGCAACGACCTCGTCCTGTCCGAGGTCATCCTGACCAATATCCGCGTGCTCGCGATCGACCAGGCGCCGAAGGAGAAGGACGGCCAGAATGCCGTCGTCGGCAAGACCGTCACGCTCGAGCTCCGGCCTGACCAGGTCGCAGTGCTCGCGGCCGCGCGCCAGGGCGGCACGCTCCAGCTCGCGCTGCGGAGCATCGTCGATGCCAACGCCGTCGACGGCACGCCTGAAGACCAGGGGACCAAGCGCGCGGGCGGCGTCAACGTGATCCGTTACGGGGTGCAGGCAAGGCAATTGACGTCACAGAAGTGATGGTGGGGATCGCATGAACTACGGGGAAGATCGGACGGGGCTGCGCCTTCGGGGGAAGCGCACGCGCTCGTTCTGGACGGGGACGATGCTACTGCTTGGGCTGCTCGCAGCGCCCGACGTCGTCAGCGCGGCGGATGCGCCGGTGGGCGACCAGGCGCCGATGCAGGCTCCGGATCTCGGCGTGTCGTCGGTTGCCACGATCGCATCGGCAAGGACGCGTTTTCTCTCGCTTGGCGTGGGCAAATCCGTCGTCATCGACCTGCCGCGCGAGGTCAAGGACGTGCTGGTGGCCGATCCCAAGATCGCCAATGCAGTCATCCGCTCGGCCCAGCGCGCCTATATCATCGGCGGTCAGGTCGGCCAGACCAACGTCGTGTTCTTCACCGCCGACGGCCAGCAGGTCGCCGCCTATGACATCGCCGTCAAGCGCGACCTCAACGGCATGCGCGCGGCGCTGCGCCAGTCGCTGCCGGGCGTTCAAATCGAAGGCGTCGGCGACAGCGTGATGCTGACCGGATCGGTGTCGAGCCCGGTCGAGGCCCAGCAGGCCGGCGACGTCGCCGCGAAACTGGTCGGCGGCTCGGACAAGGTCGTCAACAACATCGTCGTGCGCGGCCGCGACCAGGTGATGCTCAAGGTCGTCGTCGGCGAAGTGCGCCGCGACATCGTCAAGCAGCTCGGCGTCGATCTGAGCGCCAGCCTGAACGCCGGCACCGCGGTGGTGAATTTCAACAATTCCAACCCGTTCTCGGTTTCGGGCGGGCCGATCGTCGGCAGCAACGGGCTCGGCGTCGGCGGCCTCACCAAGGGCATCGCCACCGTCAACGCCACCATGCGCGCGATGGAAAGCGCCGGCGTCATGCGCACGCTCGCCGAACCGAGCCTGACCGCGATCTCGGGCGAATCCGCCACCTTCATCGCCGGCGGCGAATTCCCGATTCCGGCCGGCTATTCCTGCGATCCCGTCACCCACGTCTGTACCACCCAGATCACCTACAAGAAGTTCGGCATCTCGCTGAACTTCACCCCGGTCGTGCTCAGCGAAGGCCGCATCAGCCTGCGCGTGATGACCGAGGTCTCGGAGCTGTCGAATACGAATTCGATCACCTTGACGCAGGCGGTGTCCTCGACCTCGAGCAACTCGATCACCATCCCCTCGATCCAGACCCGCCGCGCCGAAACGACGCTGGAGATTCCCTCCGGCGGCTCGATGGCGATGGCCGGCCTGATCCAGCAGCAGACCAAACAGGCGATCAACGGCCTTCCCGGCATCGACCAGGTGCCGATCATCGGTGCGCTGTTCCGCAGCCAGGACTTCGTCAACAACGAGACCGAACTGATGGTGATCGTGACGCCCTACGTGGTGCGCGCGGTCGCCCAGAAGGAATTGTCGCGGCCCGACGACGGCTTCGCGCCGGCATCGGACGCGCAGACCGCACTGCTCGGCCGCATGAACCGTCTCTACGGCGTCGCGCGCCGCGTCGATCCGATTGCCGGCACGCCGGGCGATTTCGGCTTCATCATCGACTGAGGCGAACGGACGGCTGGGGAACGGGCAGGATTCGGGCAAGAGGGGATAAGGCGATGACGACAACATCAGCCGATCGACGTCGCAAGCTGCAGATCGCGCTGGCACTGACAGGGCTCTCCGTCATGCTCGGCGCCTGCAACACCACCGGCGAGATCGTCACCCAGACGGTGCCGACCGACTATCGCCAGCGTCACCCGATCGCGGTGCAGGAAGGCAAGAAGTCGATCGTGATCTTCGTCGGCAAGGCGAGGGGTGGCCTGTCGCCCGCGCAGCATTCGGACGTCGCGGGCATCGCCCGGGACTGGGTGCGCGAGGGCACCGGTTCCGTTGTCGTCGACGTTCCCGTCGATAGCGCGAATGCGCGCGCGGCGGCCGCGACCTATCAGGAAATCCGTTCCGTGCTCGCATCCGGCGGCGTGCCGCCGCGTGCCATCGTTCAACATCCTTATCGCCCTGAGGATCCCGGGCTGCTGCCCACCATCCGCCTGAGCTATTCGAAGATGGCCGCGGTGGCCGGCCCCTGCGGGCTGTGGCCGGAAGACCTCGGCCCCTCGATCCTCGATTCCGGCTACAACGAGAACCGCCCCTACTTCAATCTGGGCTGCGCCAGCCAGCGCAATCTCGCCGCGATGATCGACAATCCGGCCGACCTCGAGCAGCCGCGATCCGAGACGCCGGCCTATACCGCGCGGCGCGACATTGCTTTTGACCGCTATCGCAAGGGCACTGCGATCTCGACTCCCAATTCCGAAGCCGACAAGGCCAAGCTCAGCGACACAGGCAAATGACCGTGATCCACGACGAAGACGCGAACGACCCAGGCCACCCCGAGGAACACATTGCGCCGGTTCCCCGCATCTCGGTGCAGGCGTTTTGCGAGACCGAGAAGACGCTCGCCGCGGTGACCGCGGCGGGGCAGGATCGTCGACTCGCCAAGGCGCACCTCACCGCCAGGGACGGTGGCCTTGCTGCGGCGATCGAAGTCTACGAAACGATGCCGACGCCGAACGTGATCGTGATCGAATCCGACGGCACCCGCGACATCCTCGAGGGACTCGACGACCTCGCCGGCGTCTGCGACCCCGGCACCCGGGTTGTCGTGATCGGCAATCCCAACGACACCGCGCCCTATCGCGAGTTGGTGCGCCGCGGCGTCAACGATTATGTGGTGGGACCGGTCGAAACCCTCGACGTGGTCCGCTCGATCTGCAGCTTGTTCTCGGCCTCCGAGGCCATCATCACCGGCCGGGTCATCGCGGTGGTCGGCGCCAAGGGCGGCGTCGGCGCCTCCACCGTCTCGCACAATTTAGCCTGGACCATCGCGCGTGACCTCGCGCTCGATTCCGTCGTGATCGACCTCGACCTCGCCTTCGGCACCGCCGGCCTCGACTACAACCAGGACCCGGTGCAAGGCATCGCCAACGCGGTGCTGTCGCAGGACCGGCCGGACACCGCGCTGATGGAGCGCCTGCTCTCCAAATGCACCGAGCGCCTCAGCCTGCTCGCAGCCCCCGCCACGCTCGACCGCGTCTATGATTTCGGCGCCGAAGCCTTCGACGCCGTGTTCGACACGCTGCGCATGACCACGCCCTGCATCGTGCTCGACGTGCCCCACCAATGGTCCGGCTGGACGCGGCGCGCGCTGGTCAACGCCGACGACATCCTCATCGTGGCCGAGCCGGATCTTGCCAATTTGCGCAACACCAAGAACATGCTGAGCGTGCTCAAGGCGGCGCGGCCGAACGACCGGCCGCCGCTGTACTGCATCAACCAGGTCGGCATGCACAAGCGCGCGGAGATCGACGTCAAGTCGTTCGCCAAGACCATGGAAAGCCAGCCGATCGCGGTGATCCCGTTCGATTCGAAACTGTTCTCGACCGCGGCCAATAACGGCCAGATGATCGCGGAGGTCTCCAAGAGCCACCGCACCACCGAGCTGTTCCAGAACATGGCCAACCGCCTCGCCGGCCGCGGCGAGGTCAAGAAGCCGAAGCGCTCGCTGCTCGGGCCGCTGCTGAAGAAGCTAAAGGGCAGGTCGGGACGCAACTCCGCGCCGCATCGCAAGGCGTCATAGGCGTACTGCGAGAGGGCGAATTACTTGTCCGCCCGCTGCTGCTGCTTCTTCGCCAGCAGCTGCCGGAGCGCCGCGACCTTGGCGGCGGCCTGGTCCGGCGGCAAATCCGCCTTCACGAGGATTTCGGCCTCGCCCTCGCGGCCCTGCAATCCCAGCACGAGCGCGAGATTGGCGCGGATCCGCGCATCGTTCTGATTGCGCTGATAGGCGCGGCCGAGCACCTGTTCGGCCCTCGTCAGATTGTTTTGCAGCATGTAGGACAGGCCAAGGTTGGACAGCACGGTCGGCTCGTCCGGCACGATCTTCAACGCCGCGGCATAATACTGCTGCGCTTCCTCGTTGCGGCCGAGCTGATCGAGCGCCGCGCCCTGCGCCGACAGGATGCGCCAATCCGGATCCTCGGGCGTATGCGCGCGGCTGAGGACGTCGAAGGCCTGCTGGAAGCTGCCGCTGTCGGCGAGCGCGCGGCCGTAGCCGGCGAGCAGCGCCTTGTTGCTGGGATGGGCGAGCACCGCCTGCTCCATGACCGCAACCGCCTGCGCACGCTGACCGCTCTCGCGCAGCGCCTTGCCGTAGGCGAGCGCCACGTTGGGGTCACTGGGCTTGGCGCGATAGCGCTCGCGCAACGCGTCCAATTCGGGCCTGGCGTCGGCCTTGACCGCCGTTTCCGATCGGGCGCCGAGCGCGCCGGTCACATCCTCGATGCCCGCGGTCTGACAGCCGCCGAGCGCGAGCGCTAGAAAGGCGGGAAGCAGCAATCTCGCCGGAGGAGAGGCGAGGGGCGAACGCTTGGGCATACTCTGATCACTCGGCAACTGATCAGAGATGCTTACCGATTAACGCTAAAGTCCCGTTAAGGACCTGCGACCTCAGTCGGTGAACTCGGCACCGAATTCGCAGCCGATGCGCCACCGCAGGCGGCACTGGCGAGAATAGTCGGGGGCGAAGATGATGGTGAATTGCGGCGGCACTTCCAGGAATTCCGCCACCACCTTCACGCCGCCATCCGAAATATCGGTGATCGTGCAGTCCCGCGGCAGCGAGCCCGCGCCAAAATGGATCTTGGCGAGCCGGCTGCACATCCGACGTTCGCTTCTCCGGCGATTTGCAAGCATTTGAACTGTTCATCCGTTGACCACGGCCCATCCCGCAAGCGTAGGAGTAGCTGACATGTGTTGGGATGTGCTGAGCGCAGCCGGTTGCATTCGAGGCGTAGTGTCGGTTCGGTGTTGACGGTCGGTTAGGATTTGCTTCCCGGCCACGGCATTGTTCCCGTATTGTTCTTGCGAAAGTCGTCCGGCTCTGCTACCCCTAATTGTGAAAAGGGGCAGGCTGGTTTGAGCATGGTTCAGCGGGTTTCCACCGTCGCCTTTGAGGGGATCGAGGCCCGTGCGGTCGACGTGCAGGTGCAGGTCGCGCCTGGTTTGCCGGCATTCGCGATCGTCGGCCTGCCGGACAAGGCGGTGTCGGAGGCGCGCGAGCGGGTGCGCTCGGCGTTGATCGCCTCGGGGCTGGCGCTGCCGGCGCGGCGGATCATCGTCAATCTGGCGCCGGCCGACCTTCCGAAGGAAGGCAGCCATTACGATCTTCCGATTGCGCTCGGGCTGATGGCGGCGATCGGCGCGATCCCGCCGGATGCGCTCACCGGCTTCACCGTGCTCGGCGAACTCGGCCTTGACGGCTCGATTGCGCCCGTGGCCGGCGTTCTTCCCGCCGCGTTCGGCGCCAATCTACGCGAGGAAGGATTGATCTGCCCGGCCTCGTGCGGCTCCGAAGCAGCGTGGGCGAGCCCGGACATCCAGATCATCGCAGCAAGCTCGCTGATCCAGATCGCCAACCACTTCAAGGGCACGCAGGTGCTGTCGCGGCCGTCGCCAAAGGTCCACGAGCCTGCCGCCTCCACGCTCGATTTGCGCGACATCAAGGGCCAGGAAAGCGCCAAGCGCGCGCTAGAGATCGCGGCCGCCGGCGGCCATCATCTGCTCATGATCGGCGCGCCCGGCGCCGGCAAATCGATGCTGGCGGCGCGACTACCCTCGATCCTGCCGCCGCTGTCGCCGAGCGAGTTGCTGGAAGTTTCGATGATCGCCTCCGTTGCCGGGGAGATCGAAGGCGGCGCGCTGACCGCGCGGCGGCCGTTCCGCTCGCCGCATCATTCCGCGAGCATGGCCGCGCTTACCGGCGGCGGCATGCGCGCAAAGCCCGGCGAGATTTCGCTGGCGCATCAGGGCGTGCTGTTCCTCGACGAATTGCCGGAGTTCGATCCGCGCGTGCTGGATTCGCTGCGGCAGCCGCTGGAAAACGGCGAGGTCGCGGTGTCGCGCGCCAATCATCGCGTGACCTACCCGGCGCGCTTCATGCTGGTCGCCGCGATGAATCCGTGCCGCTGCGGCAACGCGTTCGAGCCAGGCTATGCCTGCAAGCGCGGCCGCGTCGACCGCTGCACCGGCGACTACCAGGCGCGCATCTCCGGCCCGCTGATGGACCGGATCGATCTGCGCATCGAAGTTCCAGCCGTGACCGCGGCCGATCTGATCCTGCCGTCACCGGCGGAAGGCTCCGCCGAAGTCGCCGCCCGTGTGGCGGCCGCGCGCGACATCCAGCTTGCGCGTTACGCCGATGCCGGCCTGTCCAAGGTTCGCACCAATGCCGAGGCCCCGGCCTCCGTGCTGGAAGAGATCGCAAAGCCGGACGCGCAAGGCCAGAAGCTGCTGCGCGACGCCGCCGAAACCATGCGGTTGTCGGCGCGCGGCTATCACCGCGTGCTGCGGGTGGCGCGCACGCTCGCCGACCTCGATCGCGCCGACAAGATCGGCCGGCTGCATCTGGCCGAAGCGCTGTCTTACCGCGCACTCGCGGAGGATGTGCGGCAGCCGGCTTGATCATTTCACGCATCAACCCGGCGGTAACGAGTTTCCTTTACGCTCTGCAAACCATAAGGCCCACAAAGTCCCGTACCGGGCCCGGCGAGTAGAGCGTCATGTTGCGTTTCAAGATCCTGGCCTCGGTTATTCCCCTGTTGGCGGCTGCGGTGTTCGCCCGCGCGGAGATCGGATCGGTCTCACATCCCTGCATCGCCCTCGGCGAGACCTCGGTCGAGCTCACCTCGCTGTTCTGGACCGCCGGCGTCCATGTCGCCTTCACCGAAGATCCCGCCCGGGCCACGGTGCGGGTTCAGATCACCGACGATGCCGACGCTGCGGACTTCGTCGTGGTCGACGACGGTCCCGGTTCCGAGCCGGCGTCCTGCCAGGCCAATCCCGCAACGCGCCTCGTCTCGATTGCCGCGCAGCCCGTCGATGGCGGCCAGGTGATCTATCTCTCCACCGAAGGGCCGGCGGATTACCGCATCTATGTGCGCTCGAAGTCGTTCTCGCAGCGCGAGGCCGCGGCGCTGATCGTGGGCGCCCATGGCGGCCACCGCCCGCTCCCGCTCCAGGCCGCCTCGCTCTGACGCGCGACGGGATCCCGAGGCGTTAACACCTCGTCAACCCTGTTTGGAGGCGACGCCATAGCCTCAAGCTGTTCGCAAGGTCGGCGCGACATCGTCGCAGCCGGCGGGTGGCGGGATTTCGAGAAAGAGTCGGGGTCGATGGCGATGGGTCGGACGTTCCGGATCAAGGTGCGCATGCGCCGCTTCAGGCGACAGCATCCCCGCATCGCCTTCGCGATCCGCTCCTTCATGATCTTCTCGGCGACCTTCGGCGGCGCCTATGGCTTCGTGTCCGGCAGCCGGTCCGAGAATTCCGGCTACGATCCCTACACCTTCGCGATCGGCGCGAGCTTCTTGTTCGCACTCGCCTGCCTCGGCCTGGCGACGCTGAGCATGCGCCTGCGCTTCGTGAACAAGCGGATGCGTACGCTCGCCGCGCACAACGAGGCGCTGATCGATCGCAATTGGGAGCTGAAGGAAGCCGAAGAGCGCGCCCGCAGCCTGTTCGAGCAGCAGGGCGACCTCATCGTGCTGCGCGCTCCCGATGGCCGCATCACTTTTGCCAACGAAGCCTATTGCGCGCTCGCAGCACAGCCGCGCAGCGCGCTGGTCGGCACGCGTTTCGATTTCGACGTGCTGGAGCAGGGCGACAGCGCCCGCGAGAGCAGCGGCACACGCATCCACGACCAGAAGATCGCAACCCCGCTCGGCGCGCGCTGGATCGCCTGGCGCGAAGGCTATGTCCGCCTCGATGCCGGACAGCCCGCCGAACTGCAGAGCGTGGGACGCGACGTCACCGACCGCACCGAGACCGAGCGCGCTTTGTCCGACGCGCGCGACCAGGCCGACGCCGCCAACCGCGCCAAATCGCGCTTCCTCGCGATGGCCTCGCACGAAATCCGCACCCCCCTGAACGGCATCATCGGCATGGGCGGCCTCCTGCTCGACACCACGCTGACCCCGGAGCAGGCGACGTATGCCAAAGCAGTGAAGACCTCGGGCGAGGCCCTGATGGCGCTGATCGAGGAGTTGCTCGATTATTCCAAGATCGAGGCCGGCAAGCTCGATCTCGAACAGCGTCCCTTCGCGCTCTCGACCCTGATCGAGGAGATCACCGAGCTGCTCGCGCCCCGTGCGCAGGCCAAGTCGCTCGAGATTGCCGCCTATGTCGACGAACGCCTGCCGCTGGAGGTGGTCGGCGATGCCGCGCGGCTGCGCCAGGTGCTGCTCAATCTCGCGGGCAACGCCATCAAATTCACGAGCACCGGCGGCGTCGCATTGATCGTCGAGCCCGGCATCTGGCCGAACGAGATCAGCTTCCTGGTCCGGGACACCGGAATCGGCATTGCGCCGGAGGCGCAGCAGCGCATCTTCCGCGAATTCGAGCAGGCCGACGAGCGCGTCGCCCGCACCTACGGCGGCACCGGCCTTGGCCTTTCCATCAGCGAGCGCATCGTCAAGCGCATGGGCGGCCGGATCACGCTCGTGAGCGAGCCGGGCAAAGGTTCGACCTTCGAGATCGCGGTGCCGCTTCCGCCGTCGCAAGCCAGCGCGGGACAGACGGCCTTTCCAAGCCCTGACCTCGCGGGCAAGTCGTTGCTCCTCGTCGCCGACGGCATCGAGGCCTCGCTGATCGCGCGGCGCCTCGAGCGCTGGGGTGGCCAGACCTGCATGGTTGCGGATGTGGCGGTCGCCGAAGCGCTGCTGCCGGAACGCTCATGGCACGCGGTGCTGATCGATCGTGCGGTTGGCCCCGCCGCAGCCGACCAGCTCGGCGAAATGGCCCGCGCGCATGCGCTGCAGCGTCTCGTGCTGCTGACCTCCAGCTCGCGTCACGAAAAGCTGTCGCCGGCCTTCACCGGCTTTCTTGTGAAGCCGCTGCGGGCGGCCTCTCTCGCTGCGCGCCTTGCGCTGACGCCGGAGGTCGCCTCGCCCGATCTTGCGCCGGAACCTCCGGCTGACGCCGCCGGAACGACCGCTGCCAAAGGCATGTCGATCCTCGTCGCCGAGGACAATGAGATCAACGCGCTGTTGATGCGCTCATTGCTGACGAAGCTCGGCCATCGCGTCGTCATCGCCGTGCACGGCGAGGCCGCGCTGGAGTCTTGGCTCGCTGCTTCATCGGCCGGCACGCCCTATGATCTCGTGCTGATGGACATCCAGATGCCGCAGCTCGACGGCATCGAGGCGACGAAGCGCATCCGCGCGCATGAGGCCGCGACGGGCGGCCAGCACACGCCGATCCTCGCGCTCACCGCCAATACGCTGGTGGAGGATCGCTATGCCTGCTTTGAGGCTGGCATGACCGGATTCCTGATCAAGCCGCTCGATCGCGACAAGCTGGACGAAGCGCTGGCGGGGCTTGCGGCGTCACGGCGGCTGGCCGTCTGATCCCGCAATTGCGCGGGAACCTTCATCGCGGCTTCAATCGATAATTGAAGTCGGCCACATTGCGCGTCACCATGGCCAAGGGGCGTTTTGCAGCGAAGGACTTTGCGCATGAACGTGCTTTGCCGCCTCGCACTCGTTGTTTGTCTCGCGGGAATATCCCGCCCGGCCGCAGCCGATACGCCGGAGCTCATCGCCTCGCTCAAGCAAGGCGGCTTTGTCCTGATCTTTCGGCACACCGCCACCGACGACAGCCAGAAGGACGTCTACCCCTTCAAGTTCGACGACATGAGCGCGCAGCGCCAGCTCAGCGACAAGGGCAGGGATATGGCACGGCAGATCGGGGCGGCCGTGAAGGAGCATGCGATCCCGATCGGCGATGTCTATACCAGCCGGCTCAATCGCGCGATCGAGGCCGGCAAGCTGATCACCGGCCGGGAGGTCAAGCCGATTGACGCCTTGACGGACAGTAGCAACGCCAGCGCATCGGGGATGGCGAACCCGACCGGCGCCAACGCAAAGGCCGGACAGGCCATGCGTCAGCTCGTCGACGCGCCGCCGCTTGCCGGAACCAACACCTTCCTGGTCACCCACAAGACCAACATCGCCGATGCCTTCGGTAAGGAGGCCGGCGACGTGCAGGAAGGCGAAGCTTTCGTCTACAAGGCCGGTCCCTTGGGCTCCGCAACCTTTGCAGGACGCATCAAATTCGCCGATTGGACCATGAAAATCGGCAAGTGACTGACCGCATCGAACGCGGCGGCCGATGCGACGGAGGCGGAGCGTGACTTTCCGCTCCGCCTCCGTCCTGTGCTACCAACGTCCCGGAAGCAGCGACTGAAGGGCCGGTGACACGTGAGAACATCAGAAGACCGCTCGTTCCTGGTCTGGCTTGTCGTGATCTCCCTCGCGTTCGGCTGGGTGCTTTGGCCGTTTTCCGGCGCATTGCTGTGGGCCACGCTGCTGGCGATCATTTTTGCGCCCTTCTACCGACGGTGCCTGGGAACATTGCCGGGATGGCACAATCTCGCCGCGCTTTTCACCGTGATCGTCGTGGTCGTCATGGTCCTGATCCCCATCGGGGTCGTGATCGCTTCGCTCGTCGACCAGGGGGGCGAGGTGGTTCAGCGCGTTCAGACCGGCGAGATCGATCTGACTCATCCGCTACAGCAGCTGAAAGCCGCGCTGCCGGACTGGGCCGTGTCGATGTCGGATCGGCTGGCCGGCATCGATCTGACATCCCTGAAAGAACGCCTATCGAGCCTGGTGGTCCCAGCCGGCCAGCAGCTGGCGGGGCACGCGCTCAACATAGGTCAGTTCACGGCTGAGTTTGTCGCGAGCGTCCTCGTCATGCTCTACGTGCTGTTCTTCCTGCTGCGCGACGGCGACGACCTGAACCTGCGCATCCGCAATGCGCTGCCGCTGCGCGCGAGCCACACCGCCGAGATCCTGGACGCGTTTACGCTGGCGGTTCGCGGCACCATCAAGGGGATCATCCTGGTTGCGCTGATCCAGGGCGCGCTTGGCGGGGTGATCTTTTGGCTGCTCGGCCTCACTGCGCCGCTGCTGGCGGGTGCCATCATGGCGCTCCTTTCGCTTCTTCCCGTGCTCGGCTCCGCCCTGGTCTGGGTTCCGGCCGCCCTCTATTTGCTGATGACGGGCGCTGTCACAAAGGGAATCATTCTGCTCGCCTTCGGGATCTTCGTGATCGGCCTGGCCGACAATTTCCTCCGCCCCATCCTGGTAGGACAGTCGATTCAGATGCCGAGCTATGTTGTGCTGCTCGCCACCGTGGGCGGCCTCGCAGCCTTCGGAGCGAACGGCTTCGTCATCGGCCCGCTCGTCGCCGCAATGTTTCTGACGGCGTGGCACATCTTTGTCAGCGCGAAAGAACGCCGGGACGTGGGGACGTAAACCGTTAAGCGGCGTACGCGATGAAGCGGGGCGCGGACAGCTTGCCAGGAGACCCAAGGTCGCCCCTGAAGATCGTGTCGGTCTGCCCGGCGCGTTTGCAGTGTGGGCAGACGAACAGATGCGTGATGATCGGAACCGGCTCGTCCGCGAGCAGTTCCGAGCGGTACCACCTCATCTCGATATGGCAATCGGGGCAGGTCGGCGCTTCGAGCTGCTCCGCGGCGCTTCTCAAACGATCAACCATGGAGCCCTCGCGTTCCGAAGGTCATAGCCGAATACCTATTTCCGGTCTGCAACAAAAGATACCTTGCCCGAACAGCGCAGCACCGTGGCCCGCTCCGGTTACAGCCGTCGGAGCGCGACGCTCTCCACCGCGTGATCGGCACCCTTCTTCAGGATCAGCGTCGCGCGGGGGCGGGTCGGCAGGATGTTGTCCTCGAGATTGGCGAGGTTGGTGCGCTCCCAGATCGCGGTCGCGGTGGCGGTGGCTTCCTCGTCCGACAGCAGCGCATAGCGGTTGAAGTAGGATTTCGGGTTGGTGAACGCGGTGTCGCGCAGCGCCAGGAAGCGCTTGATGTACCAGCGTCGCAGCGCCGCCTCGTCGGCATCGATATAGACCGAGAAATCGAAGAAGTCGGAGACCACCGGCACCGCCTTCCCGTCGCGCGGCAGCTTGCCGGTCTGCAGCACGTTGACGCCCTCGACGATCAGGATGTCGGGTTGGTCGATTTCGGCCCATTCGTTCGGCACGATGTCGTAGGTCAGATGTGAATAGACCGGCGAGCGGACATGGCGGCGTCCCGACTTGATGTCGGACAGAAAATTGAGCAGCAGCGGCAGGTCGTAGCTTTCCGGAAAGCCCTTCTTCTGCAGGATGCCCTGCTGTTCGAGCAGGGCCTTCGGGTAGAGAAATCCGTCGGTGGTGATCAGTTCGACCTTCGGACGCGGCGACCAGCGCGCCAGCAGCGCCTGGAGCACGCGGGCGGTGGTGGATTTTCCGACCGCGACCGAACCAGCGACGCCGATGATGTAGGGCATCTTGCGATCGCGGATGTTGAGGAACTGGCGCTCCGCGTAATACAGGCGCTGCATCGCATCGACATAGATCGAGAGCAGGCGCGACAGCGGAAGATAGATGTCCTCGACTTCCTTGAGATCGAGGCGGTCATGGAGCGAGCGCAGCCGGTCGAACTCCCCCGGCTCCAGCGTCATCGGCGTGTCGTCGCGCAGACGCGCCCACTCCTCGCGCGAATAGATGCGGTACGGATTATACTGCTGCTCGGGTGCGCGGATATCCATGACGCAACCTTCTCCGTTGAGGCTTATGTCAGCCCTTACGCGACGCTTTCTCTTCCAACCCCGACATGTTCGTACGCTTGTCGAGCGTGGCTTCCACCTCTTCCAGCTTTATGCCGCGGGACTTGAGCAGCACAAGGAAGTGATAGAGAAGATCGGCACTTTCAGCGATCAGATGCGCGCGATCGTTTTCGACCGCTGCGATTACGGTTTCGACTGCCTCCTCACCGAACTTCTTGGCGCAATGTTCGGCGCCCTTGTCGAGAAGCTTTCGGGTATAGGACGCTTCGCCGCCGGCCGCCGCGCGGGCGTCGATCGTCTCGGCCAGATCGTGGATCGTGAAACGCGGCATCGGAATTACTCGAAAACACACAAAGCCAGAGGCCAATCCCCGGCGGCCACTGTAGCATTTTTACGAAGCGGAGTCGTCAGGCATCCAGGCGCATGGGTAATCCGCGCCGCGCCATGTGCTCCTTGGCTTCACGAATGGTGAATTCCCCGAAATGGAAGATCGAGGCGGCGAGCACGGCCGTGGCGTGGCCGTCGCGGATGCCGTCGACGAGGTGGTCGAGATTGCCGACGCCGCCCGAGGCGATCACGGGCACGGCAACGCTGTCGGCGATTGCCCGGGTCAGCGGAATGTCGAATCCCTGCCGCGTGCCGTCGCGATCCATCGAGGTCAGCAGGATCTCACCGGCGCCGAGCGAGACCACCTCCTGAGCATATTCGATGGCATCGATGCCGGTCGAGTTGCGGCCGCCATGGGTGAAGATCTCCCAGCGCTCGCCACCGCCGGCACGCTTGACCCGCTTGGCGTCGATCGCAACCACCACGCATTGCTCGCCGAATTTTTCGGCGGCTTCCTTGACGAACTCGCGACGGGATACCGCGGCGCTGTTGATCGAGACCTTGTCGGCGCCCGCGCGCAGCAGCGTCTTGATGTCATTGACCTCGCGCACGCCGCCACCGACGGTCACGGGCATGAAGCAGGCCTCCGCCGTGCGACGGACCACGTCCAGCATGATACCGCGGTTCTCATGGGTCGCGGTGATATCGAGGAAGGTGAGCTCGTCGGCGCCGGCGGCGTCATAGGCGATCGCGGCTTCGACGGGGTCGCCGGCATCCCTGAGATCGACGAAGTTGACGCCCTTGACGACGCGGCCGTCCTTGACATCGAGGCAGGGGATTACGCGCACCTTGAACATGTGTCAGCTCCCAGGCGCACGCGCGTTGCGGATCAAGGTGAGGGCGGCGGCGGGATCGAGCCGGCCGTCATAGAGCGCGCGGCCGGCAATCGCGCCAGCCAGCTTTTTGGCGCGCGGTGTCAGCATCGCCTTGACGTCCTCGATCGAGGCGAGGCCGCCGGAGGCAATCACGGGAATTGTGATGGCGTCGGCCAGCGCAATGGTCGCATCGAGGTTCAGGCCCTTGAGCAGGCCGTCGCGCGCGATGTCGGTGAAGATGATGGCAGCAACGCCGGCATCCTCGAAGCGTTGCGCGATCTCCAGCACTGTAACTTGCGAAGTCTCGGCCCAGCCTTCGACCGCGACCTTGCCGTCGCGCGCGTCCAGCCCGACCGCGACGCGGCCGGGGAATTTCTTCGCCGCAGCCTTCACCAACTCCGGATCGCGCACCGCGGCGGTGCCGATGATGACGCGGGTGATGCCCTTGTCGAGCCAGGCTTCGACGGTCTTGAGATCACGAATGCCGCCGCCGAGCTGCACCGGAATCCTGATCGTCTTCAGCATCGCCTCGACGGCTTGCGCATTCACCGGCTTGCCGGCGAAGGCACCGTCGAGGTCGACGACGTGGAGATACTCGAAACCCTGCTCGACAAAGCTCTGCGCCTGCGCGGCCGGATTGAGGTTGAACACGGTCGCGCGCGCCATGTCGCCTTGCTCGAGGCGCACGCACTGGCCGTTCTTGAGATCTATCGCGGGGAAGAGAATCACGGTTTCCATCGCAAAAAGTTCGAGATCAAAGCGAGGCCGAAGCGCTGGCTCTTCTCGGGGTGAAACTGCGTGCCGATGGCGGTGTCCTTGCCGACGATGGCGGTCACCGGCCCGCCGTAGTCGGCGCGCGCGAGTACGTCCGCCTCGTTGGCGGCATTGAGGTGGTAGGAGTGCACGAAATAGGCGTGCTGGCCTTTCGGGCCGAGCGGCAGCTTGTTCAGCACCGGATGCTCCTGCAGCAGGTCGAGCGTGTTCCAACCCATGTGCGGGATCTTCAGGCTCTCGTCGCGCGGCGTGATCTTCTCGACGTCGCCGCCGATCCAGTTCAGGCCTTCGGTGATGACATGCTCCTTGCCGCGGCTCGCCATCAACTGCATGCCCACACAGATGCCGAAGAACGGCCGCGCCTTGACGCGTACCGCTTCGGTGATCGCTTCGACCATGCCGTTGACTTCGTCCAGCCCGCGCCGGCAATCGGCGAAGGCACCGACGCCCGGCAGCACCAGACGGTCAGCCTCGTAAGCCTGATCGGGATCGCTGGTAACGAAGACCTTTTGCGGGTTATCGAGGCTGCGCGCGGCGCGCTCGAACGCCTTGGCGGCGGAATGCAGATTCCCGGAACCGTAATCGATGATGGCGACGCTCATCTTGACCCTCCCGGTTCTGGAAACAACCCGATGATGCCGCCGGCCGGAATCGGCGGCGGGTTCGAGAATTGCTGACCCGGCACGCTGCGGGTCGGCGGCGGGCCACCGCGATCGACGGCCCATTGATCGTTGACGATGCCGTGCTGCTTCTGGCTCCAGCGCTCGAAGAAGCGGCGCTCGGCGGTGTCCTCGTCGTCCGCAACAACCACGTCGAGCTGCCGCCATTTTCCGCGCGACAGCGTCCAGCGGCGCAGGCTCGAGGCTTCGAGGCCCATCAGGAGCGCGACGATGAGATCTGCGAAGAAGATCGAACCACGCCCGACGCCAAGGCTCGACAGTCCGGCATTGAACGCCGCGACGAAAACCAGAAAGCCGATCAGCGCCAGCCACAGCCTGTTCCACAGCAGCCAGAGCGGACCGAAGATCATCGCCCAGAAATGGAATCCGTCGCGCACGAACACGAACTTGTCGGTCGCGCGCAGATCGGCTCCAGCGGGCGAGGGAGCATGGACTGTATAGACAGGCATGGTGATGCCCCGTTCCCAAGAATTCAGTGATACCGCAAGCGGCGCGTGCCGCCGGCCGAAAGACGTCAGCCGCCGAGCGAGCCCTTGGTGGACGGGATCTCTCCCGCCGCTTTCGGATCGATCGCGACCGCGGTGCGCAGCGCCCGCGCCAAGCCCTTGAAGCAGGACTCGGCGATATGGTGGCTGTTATCGCCATATAGGGTCTCAACGTGCAGAGTCACGCCGGCATTCATGGCAAAGGCCTGGAACCACTCGCGCACCAGCTCGGTATCGAACTCGCCGATCTTGTCGCGCGGAAAGTCGGCCTTGAACACCAGGAACGGGCGGCCCGAGATGTCGATGACCACGCGCGACAGCGTCTCGTCCATCGGCATATGCACGCCGGCATAGCGGGTGATGCCGGCCATGTTGCCCAGCGCCTGCCTGACCGCCTGGCCGAGCGCGATGCCGGTGTCTTCGGTGGTATGGTGATAATCAATGTGCAAATCGCCCACCGCCTTGACCGTGAGGTCGATGCGGGAATGGCGGGCGAGGAGATCGAGCATATGGTCGAAAAAGCCGATGCCGGTCGCGATATCGGCCGCGCCGGTGCCATCGAGGTTCACGGTGACCTCGATCTCGGTTTCCTTGGTCTTGCGCTTGATCGTCGCGGTGCGCATTGAAACTAGCTTTCATCCTGGCTCGGGGCCGAAAACGCCGGTCTTTTAACAGCCAAATGACGCCTTCGCTACCGCGGGATCGCCTTGGCAGGCCGGCACTTCCACCTATGGTGAGCGAAATCCGGCCCGGAACGGCCCGTTGTGCGCCTGCGCCGGACCGCCTAAATCAGGCGGATAGCGAGGATCATTCATGCAGGCTTCCCAGAACAGCTCGCCGGGCTGGCACGGCACCACGATCTTGACGGTCCGCAAGGGCGGCAAGGTGGTGGTTGGCGGCGACGGCCAGGTCTCGATCGGCCAGACGGTCATCAAGTCCAATGCCAAAAAGGTCCGGAAACTCGGCAAGGGCGACGTGATCGGCGGCTTTGCCGGCGCGACGGCCGACGCCTTCACCCTGTTTGAGCGGCTGGAGGCCAAGCTCGAGCAATATCCGGGGCAGCTGACTCGGGCCGCGGTCGAGCTTGCCAAGGATTGGCGCACCGACCGCTATCTGCGGCGGCTGGAGGCGATGATGATCGTGGCCGACAAGGACGTCTCCCTGGTTCTGACAGGCACCGGCGACGTGCTCGAACCCGAGGCCGGCGTCATGGCGATCGGCTCCGGCGGCAATTACGCGCTGGCCGCGGCACGCGCGCTGCTCGACACCGACAAGGACGCCGAGGCCATCGTGCGCCGCTCCCTCGACATCGCCGCCGACATCTGCGTCTACACCAACCGGAATTTGACGATCGAAAGCCTGGCGACGGGCTAGGCCATGGCGCATGCCTACACCTTCCGCCCGATGATCAGGGCTGACATGCCGCTGATCCGGCGGTGGCTGGACGCGCCGCATGTCGCCGAATGGTGGCATGATCCGGAGTCGCTGGAGTTCGTCGGCGGCGATCTCGATCATCCTGATTTCGCGCAGTTCATCGTCAGCCTGGACGGTCGGCCCTTGGCCTATCTGCAGTGCTATCGGCTCGGCGAATTGCACCTGAGCTTCGGTCCGCAGCCGATCGGAGCACGCGGTCTCGATCAATTCATCGGCGAGGCCGACATGCTCGGACGCGGCCACGGCTCCGCTTTCATCTGCGCATTCATCGACGAGCTATTCGCGGGCGGCGTACCGCGCATCGTGATCGATCCGAATCCCGCCAATGCCCGAGCGATCCGTGCCTATGAGAAGGCCGGATTTGTGCCACAGCATGCCATTGTCACGCCCGACGGTCCTGCACTCCTGATGATCCGAGACCCATGACGCTCGCCGCGACGCCTGCCACCAAGACCACTTTTCCGCCGCTTGCCTGGGTCGGCATCGCGCTGCTGCTGCTGGCGCTGCAGGCCGCGATCCTGTTCGCGATGGGGCGGGTGCCGATCTGCACCTGCGGCACCATCAAGCTGTGGCATGGCGTGGTGAACAGCTCTGAGAATTCCCAGCACATCGCCGACTGGTACACCTTCTCGCACGTACTGCACGGCTTCCTGTTCTATGGCCTGACATGGCTGCTGTTCGTGCGGCTGCCGTTCGTGTCTCTCTCCTGGCCGGCGCGACTGATCATCGCCATGCTGATCGAAGGCGCCTGGGAGATCGTCGAAAACTCGCCCTTCATCATCGAGCGCTACCGCGCCGGTACGATCTCGCTGGATTATTTCGGCGACAGCATCGTCAATTCGGTCTCTGACAATTTGTCCATGATACTCGGGTTCCTCGCTGCGCGCGTGCTGCCCGTATCAGCGACGATCCTGATCGGCCTCGCCTTCGAGCTCATGCTGGCGCTGCACATTCGCGACAATCTGACGCTCAACATCCTGATGCTGATCCATCCAATCGAGGCCGTGAAGCAATGGCAATCCGGCCCGCCCATCATCTGACGCAAAATCCGGCTTGTCCTACCCCGCATCTGACCCTAGCTAAGGTCCCATGACAGACTTCTCTCCCCGCGAAATCGTTTCCGAACTCGACCGTTTCATCGTCGGCCAGGCCGATGCCAAGCGCGCCGTCTCGATCGCGCTGCGCAACCGCTGGCGGCGGCAGCAGCTCACCGGCTCCTTGCGCGAAGAGGTGCTGCCGAAGAACATCCTGATGATCGGCCCGACCGGCGTCGGCAAGACGGAAATTGCGCGGCGGCTCGCCAAGCTCGCGAATGCGCCGTTCCTCAAGGTGGAAGCGACCAAATTCACCGAGGTCGGCTATGTCGGCCGCGACGTCGAGCAGATCGTGCGCGATCTCGTCGAGGTCGCGATCGCCCAGGTTCGCGAGAAGAAGCGCAAGGACGTGCACGCCCGCGCGCAGCTCGCCGCCGAAGAGCGGGTGCTCGATGCGCTGGTCGGCGCCAACGCCTCTTCCGCGACGCGCGAATCCTTCCGCAAGAAGCTGCGCGCCGGCGAGCTCAACGACAAGGAAATCGAGGTCGAGACACAGTCGTCCGGCAGCGGCATGCCGATGTTCGAAATCCCCGGCATGCCGGGCGCGCAGATGGGCGCGATTTCGATCGGCGATATCTTCGGCAAGCTCGGCGGCCGCAGCAAGACGCGGCGGCTGACGGTCGAGGGCTCGCACGAGATCCTCGTCAACGAGGAGTCCGACAAGCTGCTGGACACCGATCAGCTGACGCTGGAGGCGATCAACGCGGTCGAGAACAACGGCATCGTGTTCCTCGACGAGATCGACAAGATCTGCGCGCGCGAAGGCCGTGCCGGCGGCGACGTCTCACGCGAAGGCGTGCAGCGCGATCTGTTGCCCTTGATCGAGGGCACCACCGTCTCGACCAAGCACGGCGCGGTCAAGACCGACCACATCCTGTTCATCGCTTCCGGCGCCTTCCACGTCGCCAAGCCGTCGGACCTGCTGCCGGAATTGCAGGGCCGCCTGCCGATCCGCGTCGAATTGCAGGCGCTGACCCGCGACGACATGCGCCGCATCCTGACCGAGCCCGAGGCCTCCCTGATCAAGCAATATGTCGCCTTGATGCAGACCGAGGGCGTGACACTCGATATCACCGACGGCGCCATCGACGCGCTCGCCGACGTCGCGGTCGCCGTCAATTCCACCGTCGAGAACATCGGCGCGCGGCGGCTGCAGACCGTGATGGAGCGGGTGCTGGACGAGATCTCGTTCACCGCCCCCGACCGCAGCGGCGAGACCGTCAAGGTCGATGCGGATTTCGTGCAGAGGCACGTCGGCGACCTCGCCAAGAACGCGGATCTGAGCCGGTTCATTTTGTAATTTGGAGCGGTCACGCTATTGATGCGGCGTGACCGTACGCATCCTGCAAAATCCCTGGCGGCTCCTGCTCGCGATCAACGCGGCGGTCATCGTCGGCGTGTTCACCCATAAGATCCAGCTGCCGCCTTACGTCCCCTATATCCATCTGCTGGTCGACTACCATTTCGGCTTCATCAAGCGCGCCTTGATCGGGGCCATCGTCGCGCTGTTCACGGACAAGGTGCCGGTCTGGTCGGTGTTCGCGATCGGCGGGGTGACGTGGCTGGTGACGCTGGGTCTCTACGCAAGGCTGTTTCAGAAGAGCTTTGGCTTCACCGCGAAAACGCTGCCGCTGTTCGTCTTCATGGCGGGCTCGCCGTTCTTCCTGAAGAATTTCATGCACACGCTCGGCCATTTCGACATCTATGGCTGTGCGCTGGCGATCATTCTGATGCTGATGCCGGCTGGCTCATTGCTGTTCGTGGCAACGGCAGCACTGTTCTCGATCGTGCTCGTCCTGATCCACCACATTCATCTGCTCATGTATGTGCCGACGATCATCACCATCGTCGTGATCAGGCACTATCTCGCTTGCGGACTCAACCGCGGCAATGTAGCGTTCGGCATCGTCGCCCTCGCCATCGTCGCAGCGCTGTTCTTTGCGGCGCAGTTTTTGGGGACGATGCCGGTCCCTGAAGCCGACTTCGTTGCGTACCTGAAAACGCGGATGGCCGATCCGTCCCGCACGGATCTCTTGCAATTCGCCTATATCTGGTACCAGCCGCTGGCGAAGGAGATTTCGGACACCTGGGGCCGCCTGCCGCACAACATCCTCGGCGTGCCCGTGTTCGCGTTGCTGATCTGGCTGCACACGCCGCTGTGGCGCTTCTTCGCAAACCTGATCGGCGCGCTCGCAAGCGAGACGCACCGCCGGCTCGTGCTCGCGGCTCTGATCGGCATCAGTCTCGCTTATCTCGTGATGTTCGCGATGGTGTTCGACTATTCGCGCTGGATCTCGAACTGGGCGGTCTGCATGTTCCTGATCCTGCACGCGGTGAAGATGCTGCCGGCCAAACATGAAGCGCCGCTGATCCCGGCCGAGGATCGGAACACCAACATCTTCGGCCTGATCCTCACGGTGATCCCGCGCGTCGGAATCATTCGGCCGTTCTAGAACCTCGCCCGCCTGATCCGCACATACAGCGCGCCTTCGCCGCCATGGCCGATATGGGCCGTCTCGAAGCCGACGACGAAGCTGCGGAATTCCGGCAGGCTCAGCCATTCCGGTACCTGACGGCGCAGCACGCCGCTTTCGCCGCCGCTGCGGCCCTTGCCGGTGATGACGAGCACGAAGGTCAGGCCGTCGTGATGGGCGCGGTGCAGGAAGCCGGTCAAGGCGCGATGCGCGTGGGTCTGGGTCATGCCGTGCAGATCGAGCCGCGCCTCGATCCCGCTGCGGCCGCGCGACAGTTTTGTCCGCTCGCGCTTGCCAAGCGGCGCCAGCGGCGGGACGGCAGGTTTGGCGACGCGCGGCGTTGGCGCAGCGGCAATCGGACGGGAAGACGAAACTGATCTCACCACCGGCACTGCGGGTGAAGGCTCGGCGCGCGGCGAGGCAGAGGCCTTTCCAGCGCGATGCTTCTTCAGCGGCTTGACCTGCTTTGCGACCATATCCCACAGCTCGCGCTCTTCCTCGCTCAGCGCGCGGCGGCGCGGCGAGGGGCGAGGCTCCAGCACGGGCGGACGAGACGATCGCTTCATTGCTGCCGATGGGGACGCTTCTTCGCTGGCCGCTGCGGTTCGCGATCGGCCTCGATCACCGGACGCGGCGCCGGCAGCGGGACCGGACCCGCGATGGCGACCGTGTCGCTCTTGGTGTCCGCGGGGCCGGCAGCAGCGGTGGGCTTCGTGGTTTCCTTCCCGGGATCGGTTTGCGGAAACAGCTTTGCGATCTTCTCCGAGGGACGCGGGTCGGGCACCGGCAGCCGCGCAGCTCGCGCCGACGGATCGAGGCCCTTCGGGACCAGCATCACGAAATGCATGGGGTGGCGCAACCGACCGGAGATGCGACCGGCTTCCTGCCCGGCGCCGAAAAAGAGGTCGGCGCGCGCAGGTCCAATGATGGCCGAGCCTGTGTCCTGCGCAATCATCAGCCGATGGAACGGCGTCTTGGCGCGATCGGATTCGATCGGCAACTCGCCCTCGATGAAGAACGGCGTGCCGTAGACATGCAGCGACTTGTCGACGGCGATGGAGCGTCCCGCGGTCAGCGGAATCCCTTGCGCGCCCACCGCTTCGTCCTTGTCGGAGAGGTTGACCTCTCGGAAGAAGATGTAGGCGCGGTTCGCGCGGCGCAGCTCCTTGGCGCCATCAGGATTCTGCGTCATCCATTCCCTGATCTTCTGCATCGACATCTCTTCCCGGGGGATGATGCCGCGCTCGATCAGGATGCGACCGACAGCGGTGTAGGGATAGCCGTTATAGGCGTCGTAGTTGAGCCGGACCGAGCTGCCGTCGTCGAACTTGATCCGCGCCGAGCCTTGGATCTGCGCGAACAGCAGATCGGTCGGATCCTTCAGCCAGGCGATCTCGAGCCCGCGGCCGGCGATCTTGCCGTCCTCGATCTCGCCGCGGTCGTAATAGGGCACCAGCTTGCGGCGGCCGATCTTGCGATAAACCGGACCCTTGTTGGGCAGGCTCACCGAATCCTGCTTGTAGCCGCGCACGAACAGGTTCGAGGGGCGGCGATAGACCGGAACGTTGTAGACATCGGTCTGCGTGCGCGATCCCTCCAGCACAGGCTCGTAATACCCGGTGACGAAACCGTCGGGCTCACCGAGGCGCGAGATCCGCAGCGGCGCGAAGTGCTCCTCGAAAAAGGCTTTTGCCGTGGCGTCGTCGGCGAGCTCGAGCGACTTCGCGGCCCGGCAAGGTTCGCTCAACGAGCCTCCGATCGCTTTTGATTCGGTCTTCGGCTCAGTCGCGCCGTTTTGTGCGTTGATCGGCCTGCAGCTGGCGCGAAACGTCTTGTAGGCGGCGAGGTGATTGTCATCGCTCCAGCCCTTCACGTCCGCCCAGGCCAGCGGCAGATATTGCGCACCGGGAATTTCGAACGGCAGCGGGAGCTGCGGATAGGGCAAGGCCCGCGCCGGAGCAGCGGGCAATGGCGGGGTATGATGGTGATGGCTGCGATAATGGCGCCGCGCCGCTTCGGCGCCGAGCGAAAACGAGGACAGCGCGACGACGCCTGCGCAAAGCGCCGTCGCGCCGGTCTTCAGAAAGACCTTAATTCGCGCTTCCGGTGCCAACCAGCTTCCAGTTCGGATCGCGGGAGGTGATGTCGCGGGCGAAAGTCCAGATGTCGGTGATGTCGGCAACCGTGTCGGCGCTGCCGTCGACGATGTTGCCGGCCTTGTCTCGTGTGGCCGAAATCATCTGCGAGACGAAGCGGATCGTAAGCTGGGCGGTGCGGTCGCGCAGCTCGGCGCCGACGAGTTCGGCCTTGTCGATCGAGACGAAGCGGGTCTCGGTCTTCTGCTCTTTCGTCTCGCGTTCCTTGATGGCGGCCTCGAAGCTTTCATAGACGTCCGGCGACAACAGGTCGCGCAGCGCGCGGCGGTCGCCATTGGCAAAGGCCAGCACGATCATCTCATAGGCGCCGCGGGCGCCAGAGATGAAATGACGCGGGTCGAACGTGGAGTCCTTCTCGACGATGGCATCCAGGCCCTGCGCCAGCGCGGTGCCCGGCTCGGTCAGGCCCTTCCAGCGATCGGAGGGCGGGGTCGGCTCGGCTGTCGGCGCCAGCGGGGCCTGGTCGATTACCTTGCCCGGCATGGTCACGACATTGTTGTCCTGGGCACCCCCGAGCGCATTGCGGGCCGCGGTTCGATCGAACGGCGGCCGCTCGTTGCCGGTCCGCTGCCCGAGCACGCTGCGCAGCCGCAGAAAGATGAAGACCGCCAGCGCCAGGAAGATGATGGTGTAGATGTCCACGTCGGATTCGCTTTCTGGTCTTTGCTCTGGGTCTTTGAAGTCGTCGGGTCTTTGAGGTCGTCGCCGGGGAAATCAATCCGGCCAGTAGACCGTTCCATACGGGAACGGCAAGTCTACATCACCATTTTAGGTCCACATCAGGTCCGTGGGATGTAGGCACGAAATCTTGCCCGGCCAATGGCGCCATTTGGCACAGCACCGAGTGTAGCGCGTTTTATGCTTAAGGGGAAACCCGATCCTGCCCGGAAATCGCGCATCTTCAATCGTTTAAGGCGCAGTTTGACGGAAAAGGCCGGATCGACGCGGCAGGTGCGGCGCCGCCGGAAACCCCCCGCCAGGACCGTTCGTCCTTGTGGAATGAGCCGGCCCTATGTTAGCCAACCGCCGCGAAATTCAGCCCAAATCGGGTAAGGAGAGACTCTCATGACCAACGGTAACGGCACCCCTCCCGAGGCGGCCCAGGCTCCCCAGCTCAACGTACTGGCACAATATACCAAGGACCTGTCGTTCGAGAATCCGAACGCGCCCACTTCGCTCCAGCAGCAGAGCCAGCCCCCCCAGATCAACATCCAGATCAATGTCAGCGCCAACAACCTCAGCGAACAGGAGTTCGAGGTGACGTTGTCGGTCGAGGGCAAGGCCGAGACCGCGGGCAAGATCATGTTCTCGTTCGAGCTCGCCTATGCCGGCGTGTTCCGCATTGCGAACGTGCCGAAGGAAAATCTGCATCCGCTGGTCATGATCGAGTGCCCCCGCCTGCTGTTCCCGTTCGCCCGCGAGATCATCGCGACGGCGGTGCGCGACGGCGGGTTCCCGCCCCTGATGCTGGATCCCGTCGACTTCGTCGGTCTCTATCGTCAGAACATGGAGCGGCAAATGGCCGCCCAGCCGAGCGGCCAGGCCTAAGCGGGGGGAGAAACTGGAGCGGGCAAAAACTCGTTCCAGATCGCCTTGTCGCCGAGCGTCGCGATGAAGGCCCGGTGGGCCTCACGCTCGGCATCTGAAACCCGCGGCGCAAGCGGCACCAGCCGCTGCCGCCGCGGCGCATCGCCAGCCGCATTGACGCGAATCTCCTGAGCGTCCGACGCCAGCAGCAGCTGCGACTGCCGCGCCCCGACCAGATCCACATAGACCTCGGCCAGCAACTCGGCGTCCAGCAGCGCGCCGTGCTTGGTGCGGCGTGAGTTGTCGATCGCATAGCGCGAGCAGAGATCGTCGAGCCGGTTGGACACGCCGGGATGCTTGCGGCGCGCCAGCAGAAGCGTATCGACCAGCCGTTCGCGCGGGATTGCCGCGCGCTTGATCCTGTCGAGCTCGGCGTTGATGAAGCCGATGTCGAACGAGGCGTTGTGGATCACCAGCGGCGCATCGCCGATGAACTCCAGGAACGCATCGGCGACCTCGTGGAACAGCGGCTTGGTCGACAGAAATTCGGCCGACAGCCCATGCACCGCGAAGGCTTCCGCCGGCATGTCCCGTTCAGGATTGATATAGACGTGGTAGGTCTGTCCCGTCGGCATGCGGTTGAGCATCTCGACGCAGCCGATCTCGACCAGACGATCGCCGCGAAGCGGATCGAGGCCAGTGGTTTCGGTATCGAGAACGATTTCGCGCATGGTCGGGAGGCCGAATGAGACGGCGAATCAGGTCCGCCGCTGCGGCATCTTAACCACCTCGGCCAGGATGTGGGCGATTTGCGCGCGCACCGGTTCAAGTCCGTGCGACGTATCCACCACGAAATCAGCCCGCTTGCGCTTCTCGGCATCGGGCGTCTGCTTGGCGATGATGGCGTCGAGCTTGGCTTCGTCCATGGTGCCGCGCGCCAGCACCCGCTCGCGCTGGAGTTCCGGCGAGGTCGAGACCACCACCACGGCGTCCACGCGCTTCTCGCCACCGGTTTCGAACAGCAGCGGAATGTCGAGCACCACGACCGGCGCCTTGGCAGCTTCCGCCTCGGCGAAGAACTTCTGCCGGGACGCGCCGAGCATCGGATGGACGATCTGCTCGAGCTGCTTGATGGCGGCGGGATCATGCACGACGCGCGCCGATAATTTAGGTCGGTCCACCCTGCCATTCACGGTGGTGCCGGGGAAGGCGGCCTCAATCGCGGGTGCCGCTTCGCCCTCATAGAGCTGATGCACGGCGGCGTCGGCATCGTACACAGGCACACCTGCCTCCGCGAACAGTTTCGCGGTGGTGGATTTTCCCATCCCGATCGAGCCGGTCAGTCCGAGGATCCGCATCAGCGCCCAGCCCTGTCTGTCAGTCAGTCAGTCACACGGCAACTAGCCGTTCGCGTCGCAGGAACGCAAGCAGCGGCAGCAGCGGCAGGCCGAGAATGGTGAAATGATCGCCCTCGATCCGCTCGAACAGATGGATGCCCAGGCCTTCGAGCTGATAGGCGCCCACGCTGGTGGTGACGGCGTCGCCGGCAGCGTCCAGATAGGCTGAAAGCTTGTCGTCGCTCAGCTCGCGCATGGTCATGCGGGCAACCGAGACGTCTTCGAAAACGATCTGGCCATCACGCGCCACGGCCACCGCGGAATTCAGCTCGTGGCTGCTGCCGGCGAGATCGCGCAATTGCGCCAATGCCTGGGCACGGCCCGCCGGCTTGTTGAAAAGACGGTTGCCAAGCGCCAGGGTCTGATCGGCCCCGATCACGTAACTGCCGGGAGTACCGGCCGAGACCGATTTGGCCTTTTCGCGGGCCAGCAGCAGAGCGATCTCGCGCGGATTTGAAAGCGCCGAAGCCGATTGAATGCCGCGCTCGTCGATATCGGCGGTGACAGCCTTGAACTCCAGCCCGGCATTGGCCAGCAGCATTTTGCGGGCGCTGCTTTGCGAGGCCAGGATCAACGGATGTTTGCCGAGCCACAGACCCATCGCAAAGGCTATCCGGAAGGCCGGTTGCGCTGGCGGTCACTGTAGAGCTTCATGATCGCCGCCGCGGTTTCCTCGATCGAGCGCCGCGTGACGTCGAGCAGCGGCCAGTCGTGCTTGGCGCTCAGCTTGCGGGCGAATGCAACCTCCTCGGCGACCGACTGCTTGTCGGTATAGGTGTCGCTGCTGGAATCGGCGCCCATCGAGAGAAGACGGTTCGTACGAACCTGAATCAGGCGTTCCGGCGTCGCATGCAGGCTCACCACCAGCGGCCGCGTCAGCGTCTCCAATTGCGATGGCACCGGAATGCCGGGGACCAGCGGCACGTTGGCCGTGCGGATGCCGCGATTGGCGAGATAGATCGACGTCGGCGTCTTCGAAGTGCGGGACACGCCGACCAGGACGACGTCGGCATCGTCGAGGCCTTCGACATGCTGACCGTCGTCATGGATCATGGTGTAGTTCAGTGCGTCGATGCGCTTGAAATATTCCGCGTTGAGGACGTGCTGGGCGCCGACGCGGCCGGTCGTCGCAGCTCCGAGATAGGCTTCGAACAGCTGCATCACCGGCCCGATGATCGACAGGCTCGGAACATTGATTCCCTTGCACTTGTCCTCGAGCCTGGAGACCAGATCCTTCTCCAGTAGCGTGAACAGCACGATCCCCGGCGCCTCCTCGATCTCGTCGAGCACGCGGTCGAGCTGCTTCTGGCTGCGCACCAGCGGATAGACATGCTCGACGGGGGTGACGTTCGCGTATTGCGCAGCGACGGCGCGCGCCACCGTAATCAGTGTCTCGCCGGTCGAGTCGGACACGAGGTGCAGATGGAAATAATTGTTCGAGGTCGGCACAAAAACTCTTTGTATGAGGACGGTGTGGTTTGTGGATTTCTGTGGACCTTAACCCCTCGGAAAGGGTTGCGCGACACCGGGGGCGGGAGAACTGCCAATTTTGTTCACACCACTGCCCCTCTGAACAAGTTCGATGCCCCGCAAAAGCGAACATGGGATTCCGCAGACAACCCCCTTGATAAGCTGCCGACAGACACGCGCAAGCCTTTGAAGCTGGTCGACTTCTCGGAAGTCACCAGAGCTGCCGGGGATATGTTGATGGATGTGAACAAACGATCGGAAACGTGCGGACGGATTCTTGTGAGTCCAATTCACGGTCACATAGACTCAAACCTTAAGAATCTAAGATTCTTTATAGGAGAAGGTGCGCTCCAGATGGACTATGTGTGCAGGTGAAACCTTAACGACTTCTTACTATCCCCAGTTCCATTCTCTGGCGGAAATCCCGGGCGCGAAGCATGTTCGAAGACGTCTATCTCTGGATCAAGGCGCTGCATGTGATCGCGGTCATCGCCTGGATGGCCGGCATGCTCTATCTGCCGCGGCTGTTCGTTTATCACTGCGAGGCTGAAATTGGCTCGAAGCAGTCGGAAACGTTCAAGATCATGGAACGCCGGCTATTCAAGGCGATCATCAACCCCGCCATGATCGTCACTTGGCTCGCCGGGCTCTACCTTGCCTGGTCCGGCCACTGGTTTTCATTCGGCTGGCTGCACGTAAAACTGGCAATGGTCCTGGCGATGTCGGCGGTCCACGGCTTTTTTTCCCGCTGGGTCAAGGACTTCGCCGCTGACCGGCGCCTGCGAACCCAGAAATTCTATCGGATTATCAATGAGGTGCCGACGATTTTGATGATCATCATCGTCATCATGGTGATCGTGAAGCCGTTCTAGGCAGAGCGCGACGAAACGCTCAGTGCTTCGGCTTGCGGAGTGGCGGGCGATTTTCTATATTGTCGACATCCCACCCAACGCAGGCGGATGTGGTTGTGTCTGAGCTTTCCAGAGGCCGGACACCGCATCAGGTTTGAAGCCTCATCGGCACTTAACCTTGCCAGACCTGCGGACCTTATCTTCTCACGTCCGCATTTCAGAGCCTCCTCGCAGCCCCCTCCCAAGGTTACCCCACAGGACCACCCCAATGCGGGAAATTAAACTCGAAGACCTCAAGTCCAAGACGCCGGCCGAGCTCGTCTCGTTCGCGGAGGAGAATGGGGTCGAGAATGCCAGCACGATGCGCAAGCAGGAGCTGCTGTTCGCCATCCTCAAGCAGCTCGCGCTCGCCGAGACCGACATTGTCGGCCAGGGTGTCGTCGAGGTGCTCTCCGACGGCTTCGGCTTTTTGCGCTCGCCCGATGCGAACTATCTGCCGGGCCCTGATGATATCTACGTTTCGCCGTCGCAGATCCGCCGTTTCGGCCTGCGCACCGGCGACACCATCGAAGGCCACATCCGCAGCCCGAAAGAGGGCGAACGCTATTTCGCGCTGCTGAAGGTCAACACACTCAATTTCGAGGACCCGGAAAAGGCCAAGCACAAGGTCAATTTCGACAACCTCACGCCGCTGTTTCCGAACCAGCGTTTCCGCATGGAGATCGACGACCCGACGCGGAAAGACCTTTCTGCAAGGGTGATCGACATCGTCGCGCCGATCGGCAAGGGCCAGCGCGCGCTGATCGTGGCGCCGCCGCGCACGGGTAAAACCGTGCTGATGCAGAACATCGCGCACTCGATCACGCACAACCATCCCGAATGCTATCTGATCGTGCTGCTGATCGACGAACGTCCGGAAGAAGTCACGGACATGCAGCGCTCGGTGAAGGGCGAGGTCGTATCCTCGACCTTCGACGAACCCGCGGTGCGTCACGTCCAGGTCGCCGAAATGGTGATCGAAAAGGCCAAGCGCCTGGTCGAGCACGGCCGCGACGTCGTGATCTTGCTCGATTCGATCACCCGCCTCGGCCGCGCCTACAACACCGTGGTTCCCTCATCCGGCAAGGTGCTGACGGGCGGTGTCGACGCCAATGCGTTGCAGCGGCCGAAGCGTTTCTTCGGTGCCGCCCGCAACATCGAGGAGGGCGGCTCGCTGACCATCATCGCGACCGCGCTGGTCGATACTGGCAGCCGCATGGACGAAGTCATCTTCGAAGAGTTCAAGGGCACCGGTAACTCGGAGCTGATCCTGGACCGCAAGGTCTCGGACAAGCGCACCTTCCCGGCGATCGACATCTCGCGCTCCGGCACTCGCAAGGAAGAACTCATCACCGATCCGCAGGTGCTCAAGAAGATGTACGTGCTCCGCCGCATCCTCAACCCGATGGGCACGATGGACGCGATCGACTTCCTGCTCGACAAGCTGCGCTCGACCAAGAGCAATTCGGAGTTCTTCGATTCCATGAACACCTGAGTGCAGTGCAGCAAAGGATTGGAGGGCGCCTTCGGGCGCCCTTTCTTTTTGTGCAACCTTGTTGCAGCGTCGGTGCAGTATACTGCGAAGCTGCGACCCCGATGCGAAATCTACTTAAGGCTTTGATAAAGCTAAATAATAGTTGACTCCATGCAGGTCTTTCCGCTGAGGCGGAGAGAGTTCTGCGACAAAAAGGGTGTTGCCATGTTGCGATGCAACAAGAAATTTTGCTGCGGGGAATGATGCAGCAAAACCATCCGGACGGGTCACCTGCAAACGGTGTTTGCCTTTTCCCTGGTGGCCGGACAAATAGGCCATGCATCCACGGGACCAGACCATCTTTGCGCTGTCGTCCGGCCGGGCGCCGAGTGCGATCGCCGTGGTGCGCGTCTCGGGTCCGCAGGCCGGCCTGGCGCTGACGACCTTGGCGGGGACGTTGCCGGCGCCGAGGCAGGCCAGTCGCCGGCTGCTTCGCGACGGTGCGGGCCAGCCAATCGACGATGCGGTGGTGCTGTGGTTTCCGGGGCCGGCCAGCGCGACCGGCGAGAATGTCGCCGAATTCCACGTTCACGGCGGCCGCGCCGTGCTCTCGGCGCTGTTTGGCGAAATTGCTGTAATTCCGAATATCCGAGCCGCCGAGCCGGGCGAGTTCACGCGGCGCGCCTTCGAGAACGGCAAGCTCGACCTCACCGAGGCCGAGGGCCTCGACGATCTCATCCACGCCGATACGGACCGCCAGCGCCGCCAGGCGTTGCGGCAGCTGCAAGGCCTACTCGGCGATCGTGCGCGTGACTGGCGCGAGCGCATCATCGAGGCGTCGGCGCTGATCGAAGCCGGCATCGATTTTTCCGATGAGGGCGACGTGCCGGCTGAGCTGAGGGCGCCGGCAATCAAGGCGATCGAAGCGCTGCATGGTGAAATCGCAGAAGTCCTTGCGGTACAGGGACAGTCTGAACGCCTGCGGGAGGGCATCGTGGTTGCCATCGCCGGCGAGCCCAATGTCGGCAAGTCGACATTGATCAATCAGCTGGCACGCCGCGAGGTCGCGATCGTGTCGCCGCATGCCGGCACCACGCGTGACGTGATCGAGGTCCAGCTCGATCTCGATGGCTATCCCGTCACGGTGATCGACACCGCGGGTATTCGCGAGACGGACGATCCGGTCGAGCAGGAGGGCGTGCGCCGTGCGCGGGCCCGAGCCGAGGCTGCCGACCTCGTGCTGTGGCTGGTGGAGGGGGAACAGGCCGTCGATCCGGGCGCGCCGCGTTGCCTTCGGAAATCCGAAGACGGGGACGGGCCAGGGGGCTCGGTCTGGATCGTCCGCAACAAGATCGATCTCGGGGCCGGCGCTACAGGACCGAGTGGTGAATTCGGGATCTCGGCAAGGCGTGGCGATGGCATCCCCGAGCTGGTCGACGCACTGGTCAAATTCGCTTCCGACTTTTTCGGAGCCACAGAGGGTGCAGTCGTGACGCGCGCCCGCCAGCGCGAGCTTTTGAGCCGGGCCTCGGAAAGCTTGTCCCGGAGTCTCGAACTTTTAGGGGACGGAGAGGAGCTGGCCGCCGAGGAGCTGCGCGCGGCAGCTTACGCCTTGGGACGGCTGCTTGGCCGGGTGGATGTCGAAGACGTCCTGGGCGCAATTTTCCAGAAGTTCTGCATCGGAAAGTAGAACTGATCCTACAACCTAGAACTAGCACATGTTCCATTGTTTCACGTGAAACGCTTGTCGGCTCCAGTTGGAACCCGGGCACTTTGGAAGTCCTCAGCGCGTCGGCCGGCTGTTTCACGTGAAACATTCCTGGCGAGCCTCAACTTGCGTGTTCCCGGAGAAGTCTAGGCCCGGCCCACTTGCTAAGCGAGAGGACGACGTCGCTGCAGCAGAAGCCGAATTTCTCGCCGATCGCCTGACCAAAGTGGCCGTCATGGGCTTCAGTGTCATCGGAAGGCGCAGATTTTTTCGTGAAAACGCGAGACAATTCAAAGCCCGTTCTACTATGCATGGGGTTGTTTTCGCAAAATCGCCCCGGGCAGGACGAGTGTTTCACGTGAAACACCCTCACGAGAGTTTCCACTTCCTGACCAAGCGCCTCTGAGATAGAAGTCCCGCTATGCGAACAGAGCGAGAGAGCTTCGACGTCATCGTGATTGGCGGCGGCCACGCCGGCTGTGAGGCCGCGGCCGTGTCTGCGCGCATGGGTGCTTTGACGGCTTGGGTGACGCATCGTTTCTCCACAGTCGGCGCGATGTCCTGCAATCCCGCAATTGGCGGCCTCGGCAAGGGTCATCTGGTTCGCGAAGTCGATGCGCTGGATGGTCTGATGGGTCGCGTGGGCGATGCCGGCGGCATCCAGTTTCGTGTTCTCAATCGCCGGAAGGGTCCCGCCGTCAGAGGCCCTCGGGCCCAGGCTGATCGGAAGCTCTACGCCGCCGCGATGCAGGCCGCGATCAGGGAGAGCGAGGGTCTCTCGGTCATCGAAGGTGAGGCAGAGGAGCTGATCGTGGCCGATGGCCGGGTCACCGGTCTGCGCCTGGCCGATGGCCGGGAGCTGCGGGCAGGGGCTGTTGTTGTCACCACAGGCACCTTCCTTCGCGGTCTGATTCATCTCGGAGAGAGGAACTGGCCCGCCGGCCGCGTCGGTGAGGCGCCCGCGCTGGGGCTTTCCGCGTCCTTTGAGCGCGCAGGCTTCACCCTCGGACGGCTCAAGACCGGTACTCCACCGCGCCTCGACGGCACAACGATCGACTGGTCGGCGGTCGAGATGCAGCCCGGAGACGAGCCGCCGGAGCCGTTTTCGGTGATGACCGAGCGGATCACGACGCCTCAGATCGAGTGCGGAATCACACGGACCACGGCTGCGACCCATGAGGTGATCCGGGCCAATGTCCATCGCTCCCCGATGTACTCCGGTCAGATCAAGAGTTCCGGTCCGCGCTATTGCCCCTCGATCGAGGACAAGATCGTCCGCTTCGGCGACCGCGATGGCCACCAGATTTTCCTCGAGCCGGAGGGCCTCGACGACAGCACCGTCTATCCTAACGGCATCTCGACCTCGCTCCCTGAGGAGGTCCAGCTCGCCATCCTTGCCACAATTCCCGGTCTGGAGCGGGTGAAGATGGTCCGCCCGGGTTATGCCATCGAATACGACCACATCGATCCGCGCGAGCTGGATCCGACCCTGCAGACCAAGCGCCTGCGTGGCCTGTTCCTGGCCGGTCAGATCAACGGCACCACCGGGTATGAAGAGGCCGCCGGGCAGGGCATCGTGGCCGGCTTGAATGCGGCACTGTGCGCGAGCGGAGCCGCCCTGATCGTGTTCGACCGCGCCGATGGCTATCTCGGTGTGATGATCGACGACTTGGTCACCCGCGGCATCAGCGAGCCCTATCGGATGTTCACCTCACGAGCGGAATATCGGCTGACGTTGCGGGCCGACAATGCGGATCAGCGCCTGACGGAGAAGGGGATAGCCCTTGGTTGCGTCGGAAGCGCCAGGACTCGGCACCACCGTGCCAAGATGGACGCTCTGAATGCGGCTCGGACGCTGTCGAAGTCGCTGATGATCACCCCGAACGAGGCAATCAAGCACGGACTGTCTTTGAACCGGGACGGCCAGCGCCGGTCGGCGTTCTCGCTGATGGCCTATCCTGATATCGGCTGGAGCCAGGTCCGCGCGATCTGGCCGGAGCTATCCGCGATCGACCCCGTCATCGCTACGCATCTTGAGATCGACGCCAAGTACGATGTCTACCTCGAACGCCAGAGCGCCGACGTCGAAGCCTTCCGGCGAGACGAGGGGTTGGTTCTGTCCGAGGTCGATTATCAGCAGGTGCCTGGGCTTTCTAACGAAGTCCGCGCCAAGCTGGAAAAAGCGCGGCCGTTCACCGTTGGGCAGGCCGGTCGGATCGACGGGATGACCCCGGCCGCGCTTGGCATTCTTGCGGCCTATCTCCGGCGCGAGGCCCGGAAGACCTCCCAAGCAATCGCATAGGCGTTTCACGTGAAACAGCGCGGACCGGGCGGAGACAGACCGCTAACGCGACGACCCCAAAGCGAGGGTGCAGCTAGCCGGTCCGAACCGAGACCGGCCAAACCGAAGATCGACAAGGCGGCCGCCAACGATCATGCGCTGGACTCCGTCATCGACGCGGACAAGCGTGAGGCGCTGAAGCTTGCGCCCGTTTCGCATGAAACGGAGGCGCGGCTCGACCGCTACATCGCGTTGCTCCGGGAGTGGCAGGCCAAGACCAACCTGGTTGCACCCTCGACCTTGCCGCAACTCTGGACCCGGCATATCGCCGACTCGCTTCAGCTGGTCGATCTCGCGCCCTCTGCAAAGCGCTGGGCCGACCTCGGCAGCGGCGGCGGCTTTCCCGGCGTCGTTCTTGCCTGCGCCATGGCCGGGACCCCAGGGGCAACCGTCCATCTCGTCGAGCGGATCGCGAAGAAGGCCGCATTTTTGCGCGAAGCTCTCCGCGTCACTACGTCTCCTGGAGTCGTACATCTGGCTGAGATCGGGGATAATGTGGATAGAATCACCGGCCCTGTCGATTGCGTCACCGCGCGTGCGTTGGCTCCGCTACATCAACTCATCGGCTTTGCGGAGCCGCTGATGCGTCAGGGCGCAAAAGCATTGTTTCTCAAGGGTCAAGATGTAGAGGCTGAATTGACCGAAGCCGCTAAATATTGGAATATTCAGCCGCAGCTCCACAAAAGCCGTACAGGCGACGGGTGGATCGTCGAGCTGATGTCCGTCGAACGGCGCGGGTGAGGCGTCAGGGCTGAGTGGGGAATTTCGATGAGCGTGATTGACGAGCCGCAGCAAGAGAAGACGTCCGAGGTCCCGCACGGCCATCCGCGCATCCTGGCGCTGGCGAATCAGAAGGGCGGTGTGGGAAAAACAACCACAGCGATCAACCTTGGCACGGCACTCGCCGCGATCGGCGAGCGCGTCCTGATCGTCGATCTCGATCCGCAGGGCAACGCCTCGACCGGCCTCGGCATCGACCGCCGCAACCGCTCCTGCTCGACCTATGACGTCCTGATCGGGGAAGCCCCGCTGCGCGAAGCTGTGGTGTCGACGGCGGTACCGCGGCTGCACATCGCACCCTCGACGATGGATCTCTCCGGCCTCGAGCTCGAGCTCGGCACCACGCCCGGCCGCGCCTTCAAGCTGCGCGACGCGATCGGTGCGCTCAACAACAACGTCTCGCCGGATGCCGACTACACCTATGTGCTGATCGACTGCCCACCCTCGCTCAACCTGCTCACGGTGAATGCGATGGCAGCGTCGGATGCGATACTCGTGCCGCTGCAGTGCGAGTTCTTCGCGCTCGAAGGTCTGTCGCAACTCTTGCAGACGGTGGAGCAGGTGCGCTCGACGCTCAATCCGAACCTGTCGATCCACGGCATCGTGCTGACCATGTTCGACTCGCGCAACAACCTCTCCAACCAGGTCGTTGCCGACGTCCGGCAGTTCATGGGCGAGAAGGTCTACAAGACCATGATCCCGCGCAACGTGCGCATCTCGGAGGCGCCGTCCTACGGCAAGCCGGTGCTGGTCTACGATCTCAAGTGCGTCGGCAGCGAAGCCTATTTGCGGCTAGCCACTGAAGTGATCCAGCGCGAGCGCGAGCTGCGCGTCACGCATTGAAGACGCTGTTCTAGCCGTAGGGTGGCTTAGCGAAGCGTAACCCTCTGCTTCCGCAGAAATTGACAATGGTGGGTTACGCCTTCGGCCAACCCACTCTACGATTCAAACGAGTTCTGGAGTGCTGCAGCGTGAATCCAAGGGAGCTGGCGATGGCCGACGAAGCGCGTTCGCGACTGGGCCGGGGTCTTGCAAGTCTGATCGGTGATGTCGGCGGCGAGGCTCAGCATGTCGATCGGCCGCGCGCGCAGCGCAAGGTGCCGATCGAGTTCATCAAGGCCAATCCGCGCAATCCGCGCCGCACCTTTTCGGACACCGAGCTGAAGGAGCTCAGCGAGTCGATCAAGCAGCACGGCGTGATCCAGCCGATCGTAGTGCGCCCGGTGAAGGGTGCGCAGGACCGCTTCGAGATCATTGCCGGCGAGCGGCGCTGGCGCGCCTCGCAGATGGCCGGCCTGCACGAAGTGCCTATCGTTCCGGTCGACATCAGCGACAGCGATGCGCTGGAATTCGCGATCGTCGAGAACGTGCAGCGCGAAGACCTCAATCCGATGGAAGAGGCGCAGGGCTATCACGCGCTCGCCAACGAGTTCAAACGCAGCCAGGAAGACATCGCAAAAGTCGTCGGCAAGAGCCGCAGCCACGTCGCCAACATGATGCGGCTGACCAAGCTGCCGGCCGAAGTGCAGGCCTTCATTGCGACCGGCGAGCTGACCGCCGGTCACGCTCGCGCGCTGATCGGCGTGCCCGATCCGCTCGCGGCTGCCAAGCGCATCGTCGAGGAGGGCCTCAACGTGCGCCAGGCCGAAGCACTCGCGCATGAAGAGGGCGTGCCGGAGCGCAAGCCGCAAAAGGCGCGCGCCACCGGGGGCAAGGAAAAAGACCCCGACACGATCGATCTCGAGAAGCGCGTCAGTGACGCACTCGGCCTCAAGGTCACCGTCAATCACCGCGACCCCGGCGGCTCGGTCCAGATCAGCTACAGCAACCTCGATCAGCTCGACGACGTGATGAAGCGGCTGGCGAAGGGCGCGCTGTAGGCTCTCCGCACTCTCCACGTCATTGCGGGCGCAGCTGATCAATCCAGAATCTTTCTGCGGAGAGACTCTGGATTGCCGTCGCTGCGCTCCTCGCAATGACGTGGGTTGAGTGCAGGCTCAGCCCCGCCGCTTCGCGTTCGCGGCGATCGCCATCATTGTTCGCTGGGCGATGGCGGCGGCCAATGTCGATTGCTTGCGGGTGTCGAGCGCCGCGGTCGCGAGCTGCTCGATGATGGCGGCGAGCCGCGCCACGCTGAAATTGCGCAGTGCCGTTTCGACCGCGGGCTTGCGAGAGAAATGCAGGCGGGGATAGCCGCCGTCGAGCACGGCGGAAGCAGGTTGGCCGTCGGCGATCGCGAGCGCCGATTTGTGCAGCCACGCAGCTTGGCGCTGCGCGGCGGAGATGATGACGCCGGGATAAGTGCCGGCGATCATGGCCTTGGCGAATTCGGTCTCGACGATGTCGGGACGGCCGGCAAAGGCCCCGTCGACGATCGGGTCGAGCTTGAGCTCGGACGCGTCCGCGACCACCGCCATCACGTCGTCCAGCGTGATCTCGCCCTTGCCATGGGCATAAAGGGTCAGCTTGCGCAGCTCGTTGCGCGAGGCCTGGCGGTCGCCGCCGAGGAACGACATCAGCGCCGCGCGGGCATCCTGCGCGATGCGCAAATTTGCGATCCGGAGCTCGTCCTCCATCAACTTGGCAAGGTCGCGCTCGGTGTCAGGATAGCAGCCGATCGCGACGGCTGCCTTGGCGCGCTCGCAGGCCTTGCGCAGCGGCGATTCCGGGCGCAATTCGCCGGCCTCGATCACGATGCGGCAATCCCTCACGTTCATTTCGGCCAAGGTGTCGATGCCGCTGGCAAAGCTGCGCGAGCCGGCGCGAATGCGGATGGCGCGGCGGCCGCCGAACAGCGGCACCGTCATGGCTTCGTCGACGAGGCGCGAGGGCTCGGCGGAGAGCTCGTCGCCGTCGAGCTTGACCAGCGAGAATGGATCGTTGGGATCATCGACGGCAGAGGCGATCAGCGCATCGGCGCGCTCACGCACCAGGCCGGCATCGGGACCATAAAGCAGAATGATCGGACGGCCCCCATCGGGGCGGGCGAGGAAGGCGTCGATCTCTTTTCCACGCAGCGCGACCATCGGGCCTCAAGGACGTCATTGCCTGGCCCGCGATGTCGTCACGTCCGGAAATGACGGAGTGAATTTAGGTGCCTGCGGTGAAGAACGAGGCGAGCCGGGTGGTGATGTTCTCGGCGATCTCGTTGGCGGCACGATCCTCCGCGTCGCGCACGGCGCGAGTGCGGGAGAAGCGCTGATAGGAGCCCGGCATGTCGTAGGACACGCGCGAGAACGTCGTGCCGGTCATCACCGATTTGCCGGTCGCGACCTCGGTCAGATTGTACTGGGCGTCGATGCCGAGGTTTTCGCTGGTCGGCAGTCCCGTCGTTGCGCTCACGATCAGCGACGAACGGGTGGTCGTAAAGCGGATCTCCAGGCGGTGCGTCGGCGGCATTCCCGTTGCGCTGCCGTAGAGCTTGAAAGCGAGAGCATTGCGGACTTCGACGCCGACGCGGGCCTCGCGGGAGGCATTGGGCTTGTTGATCGGGGGCAGCTCCACCCCCATCAGCTTCTCGCGCAAGCCGGGCAGGCCGTCGCCGCGCTCGGCATACATCGGCTGGAAGCAGCCAGCCGTCAGCGCCGCCAAGGCGGCAACCGCCAGCAAGCGGGCTGCGATGCGGATCCTAGCCGACAACATTCACGATCCTCTTGGGGACGATGATCACCTTGCGGACGGGCTTGCCGTCCAAGGCCAGCTTTACCGCATCGAGCGCCAAAACGGCAGCCTCGATTTCCGGATTCTGGGCCGCTGTTGCAACTGTGACATCACCCCGCTTCTTGCCGTTGACCTGGACCACCAGGGTCACGCTGTCTTCGACCAGCAAATCGCGTTCGATTTGCGGCCAATTGGCCTCTGAAACCAGCCCGGTCTGGCCGAGAGCCTGCCAGCATTCCTCGGCGAGGTGCGGCATCATCGGGGAGAACAGCTGGACCAGGATCTGGCTGGCTTCACGGATCGCCCAAGCCAAATCCGGGGCGAGATGGCCTGCCGGCTGGCCGGGCCGCTGCAGGATCTCGGAGAAGCTGTTGGCGAATTCGCGGATATGGGCGAGGCAGACGTTGAAGTGCAGCCGCTCGATCCCGGTGGTGACCTTGTCGAGGGCGCCATGGGCGGCCTTGCGCAGGGCGGTGGCGTCCGGACCGAAGCTGGCGGGCCGGGTCGCCGGCGCGGCGTTGCCGAGTTCGACGGAATCGTTCACCAGCCGCCACAGCCGCTGCACGAAACGCGAGGCGCCCTGGACTCGCTCGTCGCTCCAGATCACGTCGCGGTCGGGCGGGGAGTCCGACAGCATGAACCAGCGGGCGACATCGGCGCCGTAGGTCTCGATGATGTCGTCGGGGTCGACCGTGTTCTTTTTCGACTTCGACATCTTCTCGATCGGGCCGATCTGGATGTCTTCGCCCGTCGTCAGCAGCGTTGCGCGGCGTCCGTTACCGCCCACCTCGACCTTGACCTCGGCCGGCTGCACATAGGTGCCGTCAGCCTTCTGGTAGGTCTCGTGAACCACCATGCCCTGCGTGAACATGCCGGCGAACGGCTCGTCCAGCGCGAGGTGCCCGGTCGCCTTCATCGCGCGGGTGAAGAAGCGGCTGTAGAGCAGATGCAGGATCGCGTGCTCGACGCCGCCGATATACTGGTCGACCGGGAGCATCCGGTTGGCCACCGCGGGCGTCGTCGGCGCGCTCGCGTTCCAGGGATCGGTGAAGCGCGCAAAGTACCAGGACGAGTCCACAAAGGTGTCCATGGTGTCGGTTTCGCGCTGGGCCTTGCCGCCGCATTTGGGGCAAGACACGTGCTTCCAGGTCGGGTGATGGTCGAGTGCGTTGCCCGGCTTGTCGAAGCTCACATCCTCCGGCAGCACCACGGGCAGGTCGGCATCCGGTACCGGCACCACATCGCATTTCGGACAATGGATGACGGGAATCGGACAGCCCCAATAGCGCTGGCGCGAAATGCCCCAGTCGCGCAGCCGGAAATTCACCTGACGCTCGCCGACCGGCGCGTTGCCGCGCAGCTCGCTTTCCAGCCGCCTGGCGACCTCGTCCTTGGCCTGCTCGATCGTCATGCCGTCGAGGAAGCGAGAATTGATCATGCGGCCATCACCGTCATAGGCGGTGTCGGTGATGACGAACGTCTTGGGATCCTGGCCTTCGGGGCAGACCACCGGAATGTTGCCGAGGCCGTATTTGTTGACGAAATCGAGGTCTCGCTGGTCGTGCGCCGGGCAGCCGAAGATCGCACCGGTGCCGTATTCCATCAGCACGAAATTGGCGACATAGACCGGCAGCTTCCAGCTCGGGTCGAACGGATGGACCGCGCGGATACCGGTGTCGAAACCCTGCTTTTCCGCAGTGTCGATGATCGACTGCGCGGTGCCGATCTTCTTGATGTCGGCAATGAATTGCGCAAGCTTCGGGTTCTTCGCGGCGGCTGCCTGCGCCAGCGGATGATCCGCCGAGATCGCCATGAATTTCGCGCCGAACAGCGTGTCCGGGCGCGTCGTGAAGATCTTCAGCTCACTCTCGCCGGCGGGCGTCGTCGCCTGATCCAGCGCGAAGCGGACCAGCAGCCCTTCCGAGCGGCCGATCCAGTTGCGCTGCATCAGCCGCACCTTGTCAGGCCAGCGATCGAGCCCATCGAGCGCGGACAGCAGCTCCTGCGAGTACTTCGTGATCTTGAAGACCCACTGGCTCATTTCGCGCTGTTCGACGACGGCACCGGAGCGCCAGCCGCGCCCGTCGATCACCTGCTCGTTGGCAAGCACGGTCATGTCGACCGGATCCCAGTTCAGCTTGCGCTTCTCACGCTCGGCGAGGCCGGCGGCGAGCATGTCCAAAAACATCTTCTGCTGATGCTTGTAGTAGCTGGGGTCGCAGGTCGCGAATTCGCGCGACCAGTCCAGCGACAGCCCGATCGAGCGGAGCTGCTTCTTCATCGCGGCGATGTTGTCGTAGGTCCAGGCCTTCGGCGCGACCTTGCGCTCGATGGCGGCGTTCTCGGCCGGCAGGCCGAAGGCGTCCCAGCCCATCGGATGCAGCACGTTGAACCCCTTGGCGCGCATGAAGCGGGCCAGCACGTCGCCGAGCGTATAATTCCGGACATGGCCGATATGGATGCGCCCGGACGGGTAGGGAAACATCTCCAGAACGTAGTATTTCGGCCGCGAATCGTCGTTCTTGGAGACGAAGATCGCCTGTTCGTCCCAGAGGCGTTGCCAGCGCGGTTCGGCGTCGCGGGCGTTATAGCGTTCGGAGGTCATGGAATCGTTGGGGTTTTCGTGGGTTCGGCCGTCTCAAGACGGCGGACTAGGCCATAGAAGTCCTTAAGGGGTCAATGGGTTGCCGCGATCTGGAACTTTGTCCGGCGTCTCCGCATAACTACGAGGGCCCACGTTGGGGTGGGGTTAAGGGCTCGATGCCAATTTGCGGCCCAACGAGACCGCATGAGCACGATGGATCCCAGCTTCGACGAACCCGATTATGACTATGCCGCGTCCGTCGCCGGACGGGCGATGCGGAGTATGGCCGAACAGCGGATTGCGCCGACCCCGGCCAATTTTGCTGTCTGGTTCCTGTATTTCGCGGGCGGCCATGACGATCTGCGCAACGCCATTGATCTCCTGATCGACCACAACCGTCCCTTCGACACCAGGACCAATCAGGACCTCTTCAAAACCTATGTCGCACCCCAGGTGAGTGCCGCCGCCGTGGTCGATACGTCCGAGCGGCTGCAGGCGCTGATGGGGACCGCGAAGGAATTTCTGACGACCGCGATCGCCGACAACCATTCGCAGATGCAGGTCATCAGCGAGGTGGCGGACCAGGGCAAAGCCGGCGTCGATCCGAAGGCGCTGGTCGCCCAGCTCATGACCGAGCTGGCGCGGGCTGCCACGCGGGCGACACGGCTGGAAGCGGGCTTTGCGGAAAAGACCCGCGAGCTCGATGTCATCCGCGATTCGCTGTCGAGGTCGGAGGAGCGCGCCCGGACCGACACGCTGACCGGTCTCGCAAACCGGCGGGCGCTCGACGAATTCCTGCGCAAGGCGCAGGCGACTGCGGCGTGGGGCGAACCGCTCAGCGTCTTGATGCTCGACATCGACCACTTCAAGGCGTTCAACGACAATTTCGGCCACGGCGTCGGCGACCAGGTGTTGCGCCTGATGGCGAAGGTGCTGCGAGAAAAGGTTCGAGAGCAGGATCTCCCGGCGCGCTATGGCGGCGAGGAGCTGATCGCGGTGCTGCCGGATGCCGATCTCGCCACCTGTGCCGCTCTCGCCGAGCGCATCAGGCACGCGCTTGCGGAGTGCACGATCACGCGCCGCTCGACCGGCGAGGTCCTGCCAAGCATCAGCGTGTCGATCGGCGTGGCGCAATACCGGGCCGGCGAAGCCATCGCCGACCTCATCGAGCGCTGCGACCGCGCCCTCTATCTCGCCAAGAGCAGCGGCCGCAATCGCGTGGTGACCGAGATCGAGCTCGATCGCGCGGGGTCTAAAGGTTAGACTGTTGCGGGGCGTGGCGACGTCGGCCTTGGCTGACGATCAGCCCGCCATCATCATTTCCGAGGCGCCGGTCTCGACCGCCTGTACGCCGTGCTCGACGACCTTGTTGCGGCCGCGGTGTTTTGCGGCATAGAGCGCGGCATCGGCAGCTTCGATGAGGTCGCCCGGACGCAAGGCCTCGTTGGGCTTCGCTGCGGCAACGCCGATCGAGACGGTCACGATCATGTGGGCCGAGGTGATGTGCGGCAGGCACAGCCTCAGCACGGCCGCGCGCACCTGCTCGCCGATCTCGACGGCGCGGTTCACGTCGGTGTTCGGCAGCAGCAGGCAGAACTCCTCGCCACCATAGCGCGCCGCGAAACCCATCGTGTCGGCAGCGATGCCGGACAGGGATTCGCCGAGCCGGGTCAGGCAGGAATCGCCTTCGAGATGGCCATAAGTGTCGTTGAACAGCTTGAAGTGGTCGACGTCGATCATCAGCAGCGCGAGGTCACTGCCATATTGCTGCGCGCGCATCCATTCGAAGTCGAGCCGGCTCTGGAAGCCGCGGCGATTGTTGAGCCCAGACAGCATGTCGATCGAGGCCATCACCGTCAGCCGGTCGTTGCTCGCGATCAGCTCGCGTTCACGCTGGCTGAGCTGCGCCGCCATTGCGTTGAACGCGCGGGCCAGCGGCACGAACTCGGCCGGCAGGCGGTTGCGCGCCGCGCGGGCCGACAGATCGCCCTCGCCGAGACGCTTGGCCATGTCGGCGAGCATCTCGATCGGCTTGATGACGAGTTTTTCGGCGGCGATCAGCGCACCGAGCAGAACGAACACGACGACGAAACCGAGCTGGAGATAGGCGGTACGGATGTCCCGGTTGACCGCCGCGGACACCTTGTCTTCGTCGATGCTGGCGATCAGGCGGGCATTGGTGCCGGAGATGCGGATGTAGCTGACCGCGCGGCGCGAGCCGTCGGCGGCGAGGAAAGACAATGAGCCTTCATCCTGGTCGGAACGCAGCGCCCTGTCGGCAATCGCCGACATCAGCGGCATGTTGTCGAGCGGACGGCCGACCGCACTGTGCTGATCTGCCGGCGCGGCCAGCACGGTGCCTGCGCTGTCGACCAGCACGGCAGTGATGCCGGCGCGGCCGCCGAGATTGTTCATGACCTTCGACATCCAGTCGAGGTTGACCGTGGCGAGCACGACCGCGTCGGATGTGCCGCTGAAAGCAGATACCGGATAGGCCGCCATCACGGTCGGCGTCTGCACCGGCCGCGACAGGATGAAATCGCTCAGCACGAAGCGGCCGCTCGTCTGGGCCTGCTGGAAGTAGGGTCGGTCGCTCAGGTCGAGGCCGACATACATGTTGTTCGTCGCGCACTGGATGCGCCCGTCTGCGCCCGCGATCAGGAGTGTGCGGATCCAGGGCAGATTCGACGGCAGGCTCGCGCGCAGCACATCGCAGCTCTTGCTGACGCCGCCGGCGGAGGCGCGAATGAAGGCCTCCGATTTCAGGATGGTCTCGACCGACGAGATCACCTCGCGCTGCGCATCGGCGCTGTGTCTTGCGACGGTGTTGAATTCAGCCGTGGCCTGCGCAATCTGCCGCGTGCGGGTGTCTTCCAGCGAACGGATGCGCTCGAGCATCAAGGGCGCCACCAGAATCACCGCAAGCAGCGCAAGGCGCGCCCGGATTCCGAGAACCTGCTTGAGTTTCGCTCGCCTGCGGTTGAAACTGACGCTTGCCATCTTCGCTACCCCACCCCGTCGGCCAAGGTAAAGCGAAGGGTTCAAAAACTCTTTCTTGAACTCGGTAAAATTGGACTTACCCAGGTTACGACCTTAATCAATCGACTCATGACAGATGAAAACGCCGCGCCGGTAACCGGCCATTCACCAAACGCGCTCGCCGCGGTCGAAGCCGAAATCGCCCGCGCCTGCAAGGATGCGCGACGCGATCGCGCCTCGGTGACGCTGATCGCGGTGTCCAAGACTTTCGACGCGGATGCAATTATCCCGGTTATCGACGCCGGGCAGCGCGTTTTCGGCGAGAATCGGGTGCAGGAGGCCAAAGGCAAGTGGCCCGCGTTAACGTCGGTTTACCCGGGCATCAAGCTGCACCTGATCGGACCGCTGCAGTCCAACAAGGCGAAAGAGGCGGTCGCGCTGTTCGACGCCATCCATTCGGTCGACCGCCCGAGCATTTGCCAGGCGTTAGCCAAGGAAATCGAATCCCAGAACAAGCATCCGCAACTCTTCGTCCAGATCAACACCGGCGAGGAGCCGCAGAAGGCCGGCGTCGCCCCTGGCGAGGCCGACGCCTTCCTCGCCAGCTGCCGCGACACCTATGGGCTGACCATCTCCGGATTGATGTGCATCCCGCCGGTCGAAGAACCGCCGGCGGCGCATTTTGCGCTGACCGCCAAGATCGCCGCGCGCAACGGATTGACCAATCTGTCGATGGGCATGAGCGCGGATTTCGCCAACGCCATCATGCTGGGTGCCACCCACGTCCGCGTGGGGAGTGCGATCTTCGGGCATCGGTAGCTTCTGTCGTCGCTGCGGACGCCGCGGCGAGAGGGCCGGGCCTACGCGAACCCCACCGACACCTTCCCGAGCACGCCAAAGTCCGCCGCGAAACGATCGCCGGCCTGGATCGGCAGCGGTGGATGGCACGTGCCTGTGGTCACCACCTGCCCTGCCCGCAAGGTAAGTCCGAGACCGCGCAGCTCGTTGGCAAGCCAGGCGAGCGCGGCGCGGGGATCGCCGAGCACGTTCCTGCCGTGGCCGACGTAGCGCTCGCCGCGCAGCGTGATCTGTGGCCGCTCCTCGACGAGATCCATCGCACGCCAGTTCGCAGTCGTCGCCGCGCCCAGCACGAACAGATGCGCGCAGGCGTTGTCGGCGATCAGCTGCGCCTCGCCAGCTCTGGTGAAATCGGCAAAGCGCGAATCGGGAATCTCGATTGCAGGATGGAAGGTATCGACCGCGGCGAGCACCTCCTCGACAGTGTAGGACGTTGCGCGCGGCGGCAGATCGCGTCCCATGCGAAAGGCGAACTCCGGTTCGCCGACGCGCATTTCATTGCCCTTCATCGACGCGGTGCCGCCATCGGCGATCACGGTGTCGCTCATGATGCGACCGGCCAGCGGTCCCGTGACGTTGATGTGCTTCTGTCCCGATACGCTCGTGGCCGCGATCTTCCAGCCGAACAATGTCCCGCGCGACAATGTTTCGAGCGCCGCCTGAACGGCGTAGCCCTCAGTGCGGCTCTGCGGCCGCAACCGCGGCTCGAGCGCGTCAAGCTTGGTGCCGTCGCGCCAATGTTGAACGAGCACGCGCGCGGCGGCCGCGATCTGATCACCGTCCAGCATGTGCCCTCACCCGATGATGATTTTTGTTCTTGGTCCCAATCGTCGCAATAATTGCAGCATCGCAGATTTCGCCATCGAGACGCAGCCCGCGGTCGGGCCGAAATTGTCGCGGGCCAGGTGCAGAAATACCGCGCTGCCGCGGCCGGCGATGCGCGGCCTGGTATTGTGGTCGATTTCGACAATGAAGTCATAGAGATGGTCGGCCCGCTTGAGCCGGTCGCCGCCCTGCCCCGCGCCGAGCCGGATTCCCCTGTTGTAATGCCGGTCTTTGGGGTCCTCGCACCATGCGTCCTCGCCGGTGATGATCCGGGCCGGGAGGAAGGTCTGGGGCCGGCTATGCCGGTCGCCCCGCCACCACAGGCGTCTGGGACGGAAGCTGCCCCTCGGGGTGCCGCCGTCACCCTCGCGCTTGTTGGCGAGAATGCCGCCCCGGCCCAGTGCCACCGGAATGGTCAGCGTCCCCGCCGACAGCCAGCCCCGGCGCGGATTCCCGGCCGCAGGCTTAACGCGGATCGCGGACAGCGGTCCGGCCCTTCGATTGGCGGTGTAACTAGCTGAAGCTGCTTTATTTTTCATCTGAACGTGCAATGTCGAATTCATTACAGGACATTCATCGGACCGGCCTGCTATTCTGAGTTAGAGTGCTTCCGGCTTGTGAATCGGTAACAGCCCACTACTTCAACACGAATAACAATAATAACGGCGACCCCTAAACTTCCCCTCCCGATTGGGTGCAGCATGCATGCGCGCCGAGTCGGACTCTAAAAGGATGACCCCCTATGGCCAATGCCCGCAAGATCCTCATCGTGGATGACGATACCGATCTGCGCGATACGTTGGTGGAGCAATTATCGCTGCACGAAGAATTCGAAGCCTCCGCCGTCGATACCGGCGCCAAGGGCGCCAGCGCCGCAAAGGCCAATTCCCCCGATCTGGTCCTGATGGATGTCGGCCTGCCCGACACCGACGGCCGCGAGGTGGTCCGCTCCCTGCGCAAAGGCGGCTTCAAGGCCCCAATCATCATGCTGACCGGGCACGACACTGATTCCGACACGATTTTGGGGCTCGAATCCGGCGCCAACGACTATGTGGCAAAGCCCTTCCGTTTCGCCGTCCTGCTGGCCCGCATCCGTGCCCAGCTGCGCCAGCACGAGGCCAGCGAGGACGCGGTGTTCTCGGTCGGCCCCTACTCCTTCCGGCCCGGCTCCAAGATGCTCACCGCCGCCAATGCGCGCAAGGTGCGGCTCACGGAGAAGGAGACTGCGATCCTCCGCTTCCTCTACCGCGCCGGCCAGATGCCGGTCTCGCGCGAGACCCTTCTCCAGGAGGTCTGGGGCTATAATTCCGGCGTCACCACCCACACGCTGGAAACCCACATCTACCGTCTTCGCCAGAAGATCGAGAAGGACGCCGCCAACCCGGAAATCCTGGTCACGGAAGCCGGTGGCTACAAGCTGGTGCCGTGATACGCTCGAGGGGCGTGCGAATCGTTTTAGATCGCATGCCTTTGAGCCTCGGATCTGAATGTCAATCGACGACGACGTAGCGCTTCTCGAGCGAGTCCCGACACTGCGCCTGTTGGGAGACGCCTCGTTGCGCATGCTGGCGATCGGCTCCGAGCAGCGCAACTTCGTCCGCGGCGACACCCTGTTCAATCTCGGCGATGACGCCGATGCCGGCTTCGTGGTCCAGCGCGGCGCCTTCCGGGTCGATGACGGCGCCGGCGCCGAGATGATCGCGGGTCCCGGCGCGCTGATCGGCGAACTCGCGCTGGTGGTGCCGATGAAGCGGCCCTCGAGCGCGATCGCGCTGGAGCATTCCTCCGTCATCCGTGTCGCGCGCAGCCTGTTCCAACGCGTGCTCGAAAGCGATCCGGCGGCTGCGATCCGGCTGCGCGATGAATTCGCGATCCGCTCCAGCCAGATTGCCAGCGACATCCTGATGGCGGGCGCGAAGCTGACGTCGTAGCCAGCTCCTTCCGTCCGTCATTCCGGGTTCGCGCTACGCCTGCCCCGGAAATGACGACGGAGACTAAACCTCCAGCGTCACCGTGACAGGCACGTGGTCCGACGGCCGCTCCCAGCTCCGCGCGTCGCGCAGGATCCTGAAATCGCTGACCGCGTCTTTCAACGCGCGCGAGACCCAGATGTGGTCGAGCCTGCGGCCGCGATCGCCGACGGTCCAGTCGGCGGAGCGGTAGCTCCACCACGTGTAGACTTTCTCCGACATCGGAATCCGGTCGCGTGCGACGTCGACCCATTCGCCGGCTTCGAGCGCCGCCTTCAACTTCTCGGTTTCGACCGGCGTGTGCGAGACCACCTTCAGAAGCTGCTTGTGCGACCACACGTCGTTCTCGTGCGGGGCGACGTTGAGATCACCGACCAGGATGTGGCGGTCCTCGCCGCGCGGATGCAGCGGCTCGCACGCCTTCATCTCGTCGAGGAAACGGAGCTTGTGATCGAACTTCGCGTTCAGCGCGGGATCGGGAATGTCGCCGCCCGCGGGGACATAGAAATTATGCACCACCAGCGGCTTTGCAATATTGGCTTTCTCGCCGAACGAGACCGAGATGTGACGCGAATCCACCTTGTCGCAGAAGGTGCGCATATCGGTCGATTCGAACGGAATCTTCGAGACGATGGCGACGCCGTGATAGCCCTTCTGCCCGTTCAGCGCGACGTGCTCGTAGCCGAGCCGCTTGAAGCGCTTCAGCGGAAACGCATCGTCGATGCACTTGGTCTCCTGCAGGCACAGCACGTCCGGCCGCGCGCTCTTGAGAAACTTCGCGACCAGATCGATGCGCAGCCGCACCGAATTGATGTTCCAGGTTGTCAGGGAAAAACGCATGAGGGATGCGTCTTAGCAAGCTCCTATAGGGGGGCAAAGGCGCAAAGCGCCGTGCCCACCGCCTTTTAGCTATCAATGTAGGGACGAATTCTCTCGTGCCTCCACACACTGCGCGGCACGAAGGGACGCGCTACAGAGCTGGGGCCCATCCCGCGGCCCTCTGGGTCACGGCTCAGCGCCGCGGGCGGGACACGAGCCCTTAGCCCGGCGCCGGGCCGTAATTGGTGAAATCGATCTTGAACATGCCCGGATCAAGCTTCTTGCTCGAGTCCAGATTGTAGACGGCGATCGTGGTGTCGTAGCCCTGCGGATCGGTGACGGTCCACTGCTTCAACTGGCCGTCCTTGGCGCCGAACATCAGCAGCAGCCGGCTGGTGCCGACCAGTGCCTGCTTCTCCTCGATGGTGACGCTGATGAAAACGTCGTCGGCCGAGACGTTGACGACGTTGGTGTCCTTCATGAGGTCGATGCGATCCGACAGCAGGAAGCGCAGCGGCGTCTGCGACAGCGGATAGACGTCCTGGGTCGCGAGCTTGCGGTCGCGCACCACCAGCGAGGATCCGTCGGCGACGATGTCGATCGGGCTGGGCGCGTTGTATTCGAACCGCACCTTGCCCGGTTTCTGGATGTAGAAATCGCCTTGCGTCTTGCTGCCGTCGGGACCGACCTGGACGAAATTCCCGACCAGCGTCGACAGCGACGACAGGTAGGCACTGACCTTGGCCGCCTGCGCCTTCTGGTTGGCATCGAAGGTCTGGAAGATGCTGCTCGGCACGTTGCGGCGCGGATCCGGAATGACCGGATTCGGCGGTGTCTGGGTCGCGCCGGTGACGGCCGGGCCGCCGGAGGCTCCACCATCGCGGCCCTTCGGCGCGGGTTTCGGCACCGGCACGTTCTGCGCGAATGACGATGCGGTCACCATCGCGGCGGTGACGAGAAGCACGCCGGCCACGCGCGCGCTTCGCGCAGCGATGGTGGCGGCGAATCGAATGTTCAAATGTCTGATCAACGCGTCGTCCTAACGTGGCTGGGCGTCTTTTAGCGTGATTTCGGGCAAAAGCAGATAACGATTTCGCGTGAAATGATGTCTCGAGGCTCCCGCCTCACATATGGCTGTCTTCTTCCTCGACCAAAATCTCGCGTTTGCCCGCATGGTTGGCAGGTCCGACGATACCTTCCAGTTCCATGCGCTCCATCAGCGATGCGGCGCGGTTATAGCCGATCTGCAGGCGGCGCTGGATGTAGCTGGTCGAGGCCTTGCGGTCGCGTTTGACGATCGCAACGGCCTGCTGGAACAAATCGCCGCCGCCATCCGCGCCCATGCCGCTGGCATCGAACACGGCGCCGCCGTCCTCGTCTTCGGCCGGCTCCTCGGCGGTAACGGCTTCGAGATACTCGGGCTGGCCCTGCGTCTTGAGGTGGCGCACCACCTTCTCGACTTCATCGTCGGAGGCGAAGGGTCCGTGCACGCGGCTGATGCGGCCGCCACCGGCCATGTAGAGCATGTCGCCCTGGCCGAGCAGCTGCTCCGCGCCCATCTCGCCCAGAATGGTCCGGCTATCGATCTTGGACGTGACCTGGAAGGCGATGCGGGTGGGGAAGTTCGCCTTGATGGTGCCGGTGATGACGTCGACCGACGGACGCTGGGTGGCGAGGATGACGTGCAGGCCGGCCGCGCGGGCCATCTGCGCGAGACGCTGGACAGCGCCTTCGATGTCCTTGCCGGCAACCATCATCAGGTCGGCCATTTCGTCGACGATGATGACGATGTAGGGCAGCGGATCGAGCGAGAGCTTCTCTTCCTCGTAGATCGCCTTGCCGGTTTCCTTGTCGAAGCCGGTATGCACCGTACGCGTCGGCTCTTCGCCCTTGGCTTTGAGTTCGAGCAGGCGGGTGTTGTAGCCGTCGATGTTGCGCACACCGAGCTTGGCCATGTTCTTGTAACGCTCCTCCATCTCGCGCACGGCCCATTTCAGCGCGACCACCGCCTTCTTCGGGTCGGTCACGACGGGCGTGAGCAGATGGGGAATGCCGTCATAGACGGAGAGTTCGAGCATCTTCGGATCGACCATGATCAGGCGGCACTGGTCCGGGCGCAGCCGGTAGACCAGGCTGAGGATCATGGTGTTGATGGCGACCGATTTGCCGGAGCCGGTGGTGCCGGCGATCAGCATGTGCGGCGTGCGCGCGAGGTCGATGATGACGGGGTCGCCGCCGATCGTCTTGCCGAGGCAGAGCGGCAGCTTTGCCACCGTGTCGACGGTTTCCTTGGCGATCAGCAACTCGCGCAGATAGACCTTTTCGCGATGTGCGTTCGGCAACTCGATGCCGATGGCGTTGCGGCCGGGCACGACGGCGACGCGCGCCGACAGCGCGCTCATCGAACGGGCGATGTCGTCGGCAAGCCCGATCACGCGCGACGACTTGATGCCGGGCGCGGGCTCGAGCTCGTACAGCGTGACGACGGGGCCCGGATTGGCTTTGACGATCTCGCCGCGCACGCCGAAGTCCTGCAGCACGCCTTCGAGCGAACGCGAATTGGCTTCGAGCTCGGCCTTGCTGAGCGGCTGGCGATCGCCGGCCTTGGGCGCGGCCAGCACGGAGACGGATGGAAGCTCGAACTTGTCGGAGGACTTCTTGGCGGGGGTCTTCGGCGCGGCCTTCTTGCGCGGGGCGCGCGCGGCCGGCTGTTCTTCCTCCTCCTCCTCGTCCTCTTCTTCGTGCTGATCCTCGTAATCCTCGTCCTCGGACTGCGGCGAGATCGACGGTGCGGCGCGGCCGCCGCCGAGGTTTGGCTCCTGGCGGCTAAACGCGGCGCCCTTGGTCTTCGGGCCGCTCGAGACCAGCGAGCGGTAGGCGGCACCGCACAGCCAGATCAGCCGCGCCTTCGTGCTCATCAGCGCGTGGAACAGCCAGCCCAGCGACACCGAGCCGCGATCGTTCTCCTCGTCCTCGTCGAGCGGCTTGTCGTCGTCCTCGATCTCCGAAAGCTCGTCGTCGTGCTCGCGTGCGCCAAGACCGCATGCGATCAGGAAGGTCGCGGCCATCGCGGCGAACAGGATCGTTCCCAGCACGATGCGATAGATCGTACCGGCCGGCCCGAAAATCACTGCGGGCGCGCGCACGAGCGCATCGCCGACCACGCCGCCGAGGCCGGTCGGCAGCGGCCACGCGCCGCCATGCGGCCAGCAACTGACGAAGCCAGCCGCGATCACCGTGCAGAGAATCCAGCAGCCGAGCCGCAGCGCCTCGCGGTCGAACGGCCGGTGGGTCATCATGCGCCAGCCCCAGACCGCGACGGTCAGGACCAGCATGATGGCGCCGAGCCCGAGGATCTGCATGGCAAGGTCGGCGCCGATCGCACCGGCATAACCGAGGATGTTGCGGATCGGCCTTGAGGTTGCGTGGCTCAGGCTGGGGTCTTGCACCGACCAGGTCATCAGCGCTGCCGAGGCGACGCCGGATAACGCGATCAGGCCGAAGCCGGAGAGCTCGCGCACGCGCCGCGCCAGCCCCTCGCGGATCGAGGGCGGCAGATGGCCGACCAGTGGAATGACACGTTCGATTGCCGACATGCTCATGGGCCCCGCCTAACCCAGAGTCTCGACCAACCGGTGCAGCGCCTGCGCCGTGGTCTCGCCATCCTGCACCAGCGCCAGGCGAATGTAGCCTGCGCCGGGATTGAAGCCATCGGGCTGTTGCCGCGCCAGAAAACTGCCGGGCACCACGCGCACGCCTGCTTCCTTGAACAATTTCAGACACACCGACACGTCGTCGCCGATCTCGGACGTGTTGAGCCAGACGCAGAAGCCGGCGTCGGGCCGGCGGTAGCCGTAACGGTTGCCGATGATCTGGTCGGCGAGATCGAACTTGATCCGGTAGAGCCTGCGGTTTTCCTCGACATGCGCTTCGTCGCCGTAAGCAAAGGTCGCGACATGCTGCAGCGGCACAGGCACCTGCGGCGCGGCGATGTTGCGCAGCTCCAGGAACATGCCGATGAATGTCTTGTCGCCGGCGGCAAAGCCGACGCGCAGGCCCGGAAGGTTCGAGCGCTTCGACAGCGACTGGAATGCGGCCACGCGGGTGAAATCGGGGCCGGCGCATTCCAGCGCGCTGCCCGGCGCTTCGCGGGTATAAATCTCCGAATAGCACTCGTCGCTGAGGATCATGAAGCCGTAGCGGTCGGCGAGGCCCTTCAGGCGCTTGAAGTAGTCGCGCGAGGCGACCGAGCCCTGCGGATTGGCCGGCGAGGCCAGATAGAACGCCACCGTGCGGGCCAGCGTCGCCTCGTCGATGGCTTCGAGATCGGGCAGGAAGCCGTTGTCGACCGTGGTCGGCAGATAGACCGGTTCGCAGGCCGCGGCGTCGGCACCTGCGCCATAGACCGGGTAGAATGGATTCGGCATCAGGATGGCGGGCTTGCCCGGACGCGGGCCGACATAACGCGCGGCCGCGATCGCGGCGAGAAACAGCCCTTCCCGGCTGCCATTGAGGACGAGAATTTCGCTCCTGGGGTCGAGCGCTCGCGGCAACCTGAAGCGGGACGACAGCCAGGCGCTCGCGGCCTGGCGGAAGGGCTCGGTGCCCTGGTTCATCGGGTAGCGGCCGAAATCGGCGATGTGCTTGGCCAGCACCGGGCCGACGAAATCGGGCACGGGATGCTGGGGCTCGCCGACCGCGAGCGAAATCAGGGGCTTGCCGGGTTGATGCGGCGCCAGCAGCTCGTTCAGCCGGACGAAGGGCGAGCGTTCGTTGTTGGAGCTTCCACTGGCCTGTGGCGCAAGGTTTGAAGCGGTCATGACCATTCTGGGCGCCAGCACTCGTGGAACAGCCGGTCGCGCGAAGGCCCCGGCGGGAAGCGGTTCAGTTCACCATAGATAGGGCGAGGTTAAGACGCGATTAACCATCGGCTGCTGCCTCCGTCCAGAGCAGGAATAATGGGGACGGATGCCAACAGGATGCATGGGTGGTCTTCACCTTCCCGCCGGCATTGCGGGAGCGAAGCGCGCCTTCCCCTGGCTCGATTTGATTTCAACGCCCCGGCAGTTTCTCGAACGTCGCCATCCCCGCCGGGATCGCATGAAATTCCTGCCTGTCGCAGGTGTAGATCGCCATCTGCGGCTTGAACATTTCCGGCTCGTCCAGCGTGCCGACCTTGAGGACCGCTGCGGGCAGGCCCGGAACCTTGGTCACCAGATGCGTGCCGCATTCGGCGCAGAATTCGCGCGTGACCGCGCGTTCGAGGTCCTTGCGCGTGAACTGCTTGGGCTGTCCGAGGATGTAGCTGAAGCCGGCTGCCGGCATCGCGATGAAGGTGTTGGGCGCGCCGCCCGAGATGTACTGGCACTCGCGGCAATGACACTGCGCCTGCATCATCGGGTCACCTTCGGCGACGTAGCGCACTTCGCCGCAATAGCATCCGCCTTCCAAACGCATGACGACCTCCCGATAGTTGCTTCTTGTGGTCGATATTTCTGCGCCGCCGGTACGGAATGGCAATCCTTTTCTTCGCCGCGAATTCAAAAACGACCCTGCCAAAAAGAAAGGGGCTCCAACTTGCGCTGGAGCCCCTCAACGGTCAGGGCATTGCCGGGTATGTGCCCGAACCGTAGTTGTGGACATGGTCTCCGAGGAGACCATGCCCGGGAGGAGACTTACATATTGTAGGCGCGCTCGGTGTGCTCGGTGATGTCGAGACCTTCACGCTCGCTCTCGACATTGGTGCGCAGACCAACGATCACGTCGACGACCTTGTAGAGGATCGCCGAACCGATGCCCGACCACACCAGCGTGGTGCCGACGCCCCAGATCTGGGACATCATCTGCGCTGCGAAGTCGTAGTCGGCGACCTTCGGCGGGATCGCGGTATAGTCGATGACGCCGGCGCCGCCGAGGGCGGGGTTGACGAGAATGCCGGTGCCGAGGGCGCCGACGATGCCGCCGACGCAGTGCACGCCGAACACGTCGAGACTGTCATCGTAGCCCAGCGCGTTCTTCACGACGGTGCAGAAGAACAGGCAGACCACGCCGACGATCAGGCCGAGGACGATCGCGCCCATCACGCCGGAGAAGCCGGCGGCAGGGGTGACGGCCACGAGGCCCGCGACGGCGCCGGAGATGACGCCGAGCACCGACGGATGGCCCTTGATGATCCACTCCGCGAACATCCACGACAGCGCGGCGGCTGCGGTGGCGACGAAGGAGTTGGTCATGGCGAGCGCAGCGCCGCCATTGGCTTCCAGGTTGGAGCCGGCGTTGAAGCCGAACCAGCCGACCCAGAGCAGCGAGGCGCCGATCATCGACATGGTCAGCGAGTGCGGGGCCATCAGCTCCTTGCCGTAACCGACGCGCTTGCCGATCAGGAGAGCGCCGATGAGGCCTGCGATACCGGCGTTGATGTGCACCACGGTGCCGCCAGCGAAGTCGATCGCACCCTTCTTGAAGATCCAGCCGGCGTCGGCGTTGAGCTCGTCGAGCTTGGCCTGGGCCGCGGTCTTCGCCGCAGCGTCAGTGGCAGCAGCGAGCGCCTTGGCCGCATCCTGGAGGAGGTCCGGACCCTGCCAGTACCAGACCATGTGCGCGATCGGGAAGTAGATCAGCGTGACCCAGAGCGGGATGAACAAAGCGATCGCCGAGAACTTCATGCGCTCGGCGAAGGCGCCGACGATGAGGGCGGGCGTGATCGCCGCGAAGGTCATCTGGAAGCACATGTAGATGAGCTCCGAGATGTTGGCGTCGACCGAGAAGGTCGCGGCCTTCGAGTCGGTGGTGACGCCCATCATGAAGGCCTTTGAGAAGCCGCCGATGAAGTCGGAACCGCCGGTGAAGGTGAGGCTGTAGCCGTACACGGCCCAGATCACGGTGACGACGCAGACGGTGTAGAACACCTGCATCAGGACGGAGAGCATGTTCTTGGAACGAACGAGACCGCCGTAGAACAGCGCGAGGCCGGGGATCGTCATCAACAGCACCAGCACTGTCGATGTCAGCATCCAGGCGTTGTCTCCCTTGTTGACCGTTGGCTCGGCGTAGGCTGCGGTCGCAGCGAACAGGCCGACTGCGAGAGCCGCCAATCCCGCGCCATAGGGACGCTTGAACGTCATATTATTCACTCCTGATTGGATAATGGTTGAGCGCGAAATCAAAGGGCCGCGGCATCGGCCTCGCCGGTGCGGATACGCACCGCGTGGTCGAGGTTGATGACGAAGATCTTGCCGTCGCCGATCTGTCCGGTTTTTGCGGCGGACGTGATGGCGTCGATGGTCTTGTCGACCTGGTCGGAGGCGACAGCGACCTCGATCTTGATCTTGGGCAGGAAGCTCACGGCATATTCGGCGCCGCGATAGATTTCCGTATGGCCCTTCTGGCGGCCATATCCCTTGACTTCCGTCACCGTGAGACCGTGAACGCCGATGGCGGTCAGGGCGTCACGGACTTCTTCCAGCTTGAATGGCTTGATAATCGCCATAACAATTTTCATGGGTCCTATCCCCGCTTGGGCCCGGTCCGGACGTGGCCGGGCGTTTCTCGACTGGTTCGCCACGAGGGAGAAAGTTCACTACGCGGGCACAGCCAGAACCCTTAGAATCAAATGCCGTGCCAGATCGGGCTTGGTGCCTAACGGACTATGAAAACGGGTGTTTTCGCGGTGGGCGCGTATTGCGGTGCAGTGCGCTATTCCGTCGCGCTCAAAACGTGGTCACGCCTGCTCAAAATGCGAGCATGACAGGCTGCTGACACAATACTGCACATGGGTCGAGCAGCTGAGAGGTAATAAAGTAGCGGTGGCGCTTATTGCAGTGCCTCGCCGTGCTGCGAAATGTCGAGCCCCTCCAGCTCTTGCTCACGGGATACGCGCAGGGGCACGAACAGGCCGACCAGCTTCAGCAGGATGAAGCTCACGCCAGCCGACCAGACGAAGGTGACGGCGACGCCGTAGAACTGGATCAGCAGCTGTTGCGGGTGGCCCTCCAGCAGGCCGGCGGTGCCGCCGATGGCGCTGGTTGCGAATACGCCGGCAAGCAGGGTTCCGGTCAGGCCGCCGATGCCATGGACGCCGAACACGTCGAGCGAATCATCATAGTCGAAGCGGTGCTTCAGCCAGGTGCAGGCCCAATAGCAAACCGAACCGGCGACGATGCCGATGACGATGCCATGCCAGGGCGCCACGAATCCGGAGGCCGGCGTGATGGTGCCGAGGCCTGCCACCGCGCCGGAGATCATGCCGAGCACGGAGGGCTTGCGCCGCGTCGACCATTCGATCGCGCCCCAGGTCAATGCGCCGGAGCAGGCCGCCAGATGCGTCGCAATGATCGCCATCACCGCGCGCGAATTGGCCGCGCCCGCCGAGCCGCCGTTGAAGCCGAACCAGCCGACCCACAACAGGCCGGTGCCCATCACCGCGAGCGAGAGATCGAACGGCGACAGGTTTTCGCTGCCGTAGCCGTGACGGCGCCCCATCACCTTGGCCGCAACGAGGCCGCCGGTGCCGGCCGACAGATGCACCACGAGGCCGCCGGCGAAATCCAGCACACCCATGCTGCTGAGGAACCCGCCGCCCCACACCCAATGCGCCAGCGGAATGTAGACGAAGATGAACCAGGCGACGGAGAACAGGAGATAGGCCGAGAACCGCATCCGGTCGGCGACCGAGCCTGCGACCAGCGCCACCGTGATGATGGCGAACGTCATCTGGTACAGCATGAACAGCGCTTCCGGGATGGTCTTCGCGGCCGGATTGACGCTGTCCATGGTCATGCCGGCGAGAAACCAGCGGTCGAGCGTGCCGATCCACGGGCCGTCGCCGACGAAGCACAGCGAATAGCCGAACGCGACCCAGAGGATGGAGATGATCATCACCGCGGCGAGGCTTTGCGCCATGGTCGCGAGCACGTTCTTCTTGCGCACCATGCCGGAATAGAACAGCGCCAGTCCCGGGATGGTCATCATCAGCACGAGCGCGGTGGCGACGATCATCCAGGCGGTATCGGCTGTGTTGATCTCGGAAACCGCGGCCCGCGCCGGCGAAGCTGTGATCGACACAAGTCCGATCGGCGCAGCAAAAGCAGCTGCGCGGCGCAAATATCCCGCCATGTCGTTCCCCCCGGCATCAATTTGGCGTCGCACTTCGTGGCGTCGTTGCCCGGTGCGATCGAAGATAAAGAAATCGTGTTAGAGCGCGTCGCTGTCGGTTTCGCCGGTGCGGATGCGCAGTGCATGGTCGATCGGCGTTACGAAGATCTTGCCATCGCCGATCTGCCCGGTGCGCGCCGATGCCGTGATCACGCCGACAGCCTTGTCGGCAATGTCGGAGGCGACCGCGATCTCGATGCGAAGCTTCGGCAGGAAGTTCACGACATATTCCGCGCCGCGATAGATTTCGGTATGGCCCTTCTGGCGGCCATAGCCTTTCACCTCGGTCACGGTCATGCCGTGAACGCCGATCGCCGTCAGGGCCTGGCGGACCTCATCGAGCTTGAAGGGTTTGATGATTGCGACGACGAGCTTCATGGTCAGGCCTGTATCCCCCGGGAATGCGCCGCGCCGCATGTCCCCGGCGCTGCGTCAATCTGGCATCTTTCCGGGCAGATGGCACAAAAAACTTGCAGATTGAAGCGGAAAAACGTTTGGGCGTGTGAACGGCCGCCTCTGTACAGGGCAAGTGTTCATCCTTCACAATGCATTTTTGGCATGGATGCGTGAACCCGCGCCTGCCAGGCGGCACATAAGTATTTTGAGGGGGCGCTTCATGGCGAGTTGGTTCTACGCATCCGAGGGCAAGCAACAGGGGCCCTTTCCGGAAGGGCAATTCCGCGATCTCGTCGCCCAGGGCGTCGTGCGCCCGGATACGCTGGTCTGGTCCGAGGGCATGGCCGGCTGGCAGAAGGCCGCCGAAATTCCCGGCCTGATCGGAGGCGGCGGCGCGCCGCCGATGATCCCGGCGGGCGGCCCGCCGATGATGGGCTCAGGTGGCTATGCCGGCGGCGGCGGAGCCGCAGGCGCGGGATCGCTGGGAGTCGATTTCGGCATCCTCGAGTTCACCTGGCGCACGCTCGTGCTGCTGATCGGTTCGTGCTTCGTGATCCCGGTGCCGTGGCTGTTCGTCTGGTACACGAAATGGATCGTGTCCTGCGTGAAGGTCCCGGGACGGCCGAATCTCAGCTTCACCGGCAACGCGATGGCGATGGTGCCCTGGTTTTTCGGCTTCATCGTTCTGGCGATCGCGATCGGCTTCATCGGCAGCCAATTGCTGAGCAATCTGCTGTTCATCGTCCAGCTCGTGCTCTACTGGCTTCTGGTCAAATGGATGATCGCGAACCTCGCGTCCAACGGACAGCCGTTGGGCCTGAGCTTCACCGGCTCGATCTGGGCCTATGTCGGCTGGAATCTGCTGTTCGCGATTTCCATCATTACCATCATCGGCTGGGCCTGGGTCGCCGCAGCCCAGATGCGCTGGTTCTGCCGCAGCATCGAAGGCACGCGGCGCGAGATCGTCTTCAAGGGCAGTGGTCTCGGCATCCTCTGGCGCGGCATCGTCGCCGCGATCCTGTGCAGCCTCATCATCCCGATTCCGTGGGTGTATCGCTGGATCATGAACTGGTTCGCATCGGAGACCGTTCTCGCGCCGCGCGGGTCGCAGGCGGCCATGTGACGGCTGCTGGCTTTCGGTAGCGAGCAGACGAGATGTCGAGTCGAATCTGGTTTCACGCATCTGAAGGTCAGCAGAAGGGGCCGTTTCCCGAGGCGCAGTTCCGCGATCTGATCGCGCGGGGAATCGTGCGATCAGAGACGCTGGTCTGGAGCGACGGGATGGCGGGCTGGCAGAAAGCCGGCGAGGTCCCCGGTCTCATTCCCGGCGCGTCACCGGCGGTGGCATCGGGCGGCGACAGCGGAGGCCGGTTGTCGGTCGACCTGCCGCTGTGGTCGTTCCTGGGATGGTGCATCCTGCTGGTGATCGGCAATGCCGTCGTGGTCCCGGCGCCCTGGATCGCAACCGGCTACTACCGCTGGCTCTTCCCTCGCGTGCACGTTCCGCAGCGGCCGAACATCAGCTTCACCGGAGAGGTCGGCGATATCTGGTACGTCTTCGTTGCGATGGCGCTGGCGGGCTATGCGGGTCTCATCCACGACCTGCTTCAGCTTGTGGCGATTCCGCTCCAGGCTTTCCTGTCCTGGATGGTGATGCGCTGGGTGGTCGCCAATCTCAGCTCGAATGGTCAGCCAATTCCGATGACGTTCAACGGCAGCCCGTGGGCCTTCATCGGCTGGCAGCTTCTGACGTTTCTCGCCATGTTTACGATCATCGGCTGGGCCTGGGTCATGGCCGCATGGCTGCGCTGGATTTGCCAAAACATCGTGGGAACGCGGCGCGAGGTGATCTTCGTCGCCACCGGCCTTCAACTGCTGTGGCGAACCCTCGCATTCAGTTTCGGCTGCCTTCTGATCATTCCGATTCCGTGGCTGCTGCGCTGGTACTTCACGTGGACCACGGCGCAGTTCGAACTCGTCGAACGCACGGAAGCAGCGAGCTAGGACTTCCGCTCGCGCACGGAGCCTTCCTGCGCCACAGAGGCGACCAGCGTCCCGTCCGGCTTGAAGATCGAGCCGCGGGTCAGGCCGCGGCCGCCGCGCGCGCTTGGCGAATCCTGGGCGTAGAGCAGCCATTCGTCGGCCCGGAACGGCCGGTGAAACCACATCGCGTGATCGAGGCTGGCCGGCATCATGCGCTTGTCGAACAGCGTGCGGCCATAGCGCGCCATGATCGCGTCGAGCAGCGAAAAGTCCGAGGCGTAGGCGAGCGCACACATGTGCAGCGCCGGATCGTCGGGCAGTGTCGCGGCGGTCTTGATCCAGACATGGATGCGGCCGTCGTCGATCTTCTGGCCGAAATAACGGCCGAGCTCGACCGGACGCAGTTCGATCGGGCGATCGGACTCATAGTAACGGCGGATGAACTCCGGCATTTCCTTGAACATCGGCTGCTTCGCCACCTCCTCCGCCGTGAGTTTCTCCGGCGGCGGGACGTCGGGCATCTTGTCCTGATGGTCGAACGCACTTTCCTCCTCGGCGTGGAACGAGACCATGATCGAGAAGATCGCGTTGCCGTGCTGGATCGCGGTGACGCGGCGGGTCGAATAGCTCTTGCCGTCGCGCAGGCGTTCGACCTGGTAGATGATCGGGATCTGCGGATCGCCCGGCAGGATGAAATAGCAGTGCAGCGAATGCGGCAGCCGGCCCTCGACCGTCCGGCAGGCCGCGACCATCGCCTGCCCGATCACCTGGCCGCCGAACACCCGCTGCCAGCTGGTCTTCGGGCTGTTGCCCCGGAACAGGTTCACCTCGAGCTGCTCGAGGTCGAGGATCGAAATCAGGTCGATCAGGCTTTTGGACATGGAGTGAACTTTCTCGCCGTCGTTCCGGGCCGATGCTCCGGAATGACACAATGGGGGCCGTTCCGCCCTTGTTTCACCGCACTGTTTCGCCCACCTCAAGTCTGCTAGCAAGACCAGGATTTGACCGGGAATTTGGGTATGTCGGTACAGGGTAGCATTGTCATTGGTGGTGGGGCGTTTGCAGGGCTTGCGCTGGCCCTGGCGCTGCGACAGGGGCTGGGGCCTGAGATTCCCGTCATCGTCGCTGATCCCGCGCTCGCCGCCCGGCCGAGCCGCGACCCCCGCGCCACCGCGATCGTGGCCGCATGCCGCCGCCTGTTCGAGGCGATCGGGGCCTGGGACGACGTCAAGGGCGAGGCGCAGCCGATCCTCGACATGGTCGTCACCGATTCCAAGCTGGAGGATGCCACCCGTCCGGTCTTCCTGAACTTCGCCGGCGATGTCGCACCGGGCGAGCCGTTCGCGCACATGGTCGAGAATCGCCGCCTGATCGACGCGCTGGTGGCGCGTGCGGAAGCCGAGGGCATCGATCTGCGCGCCACCACGGTGGCATCTTACGATGCGCGCACCGAGGGCATCGACGTGACGCTCGGTGACGGCAGCGTCATCGCAGCCAGCCTGCTGGTCGCCGCTGACGGTGCAAGGTCAAAGCTGCGCGAGCGCGCCGGCATCGCCACCCACGGCTGGGAGTATGACCAGTCCGGTATCGTCGTGACCGTCGGCCACGAGCGCGATCACGAGGGCCGCGCCGAAGAGCACTTTCTGCCGGCGGGCCCGTTCGCCATTCTGCCGCTCTCGGGCAAGCGCTCATCGCTGGTGTGGACCGAGCGCCGAGCCGAGGCCGCGCGCATCATCGCGCTCGGCGACGAAGAATTTCACGCCGAGCTCGAGCAGCGTTTCGGCCTGCATCTCGGCGAGGTCAGGGCGCTCGACAAGCCACGCGCGTTTCCGTTGTCCTATTTCGTCGCGCGCTCCTTCATCGCCACGCGCCTCGCTCTGGTCGGCGATGCCGCGCACGTCATTCACCCCATTGCGGGTCAGGGCCTCAACATGGGGTTGAAGGATGTCGCAGCGCTGGCTGAAGTCGTGGTCGATGCCGCGCGGCTCGGCATGGATCTCGGCGCCGCCGACGTGCTCGAGCGCTATCAGCGCTGGCGCCGCTTCGACACCATGGCAATGGGCGTTGCCACCAACTCGCTGAACTTCCTGTTCTCCAACCAGTCGACGCTGCTGCGCACCGTCCGCGACATCGGCCTCGGCCTCGTCGACCGCGCCCCTCCGCTGAAGAACCTTTTCATTCGCCAGGCCGCCGGCCTCACCGGCGAGGTGCCAAGGTTGTTGAAGGGTGAGGCGCTGTGAACTGCGAATAGGGAATAGCGAGTGGTCTATTCGCTATTCGCGACACCCATTCGCCGCGTCAATCGATCTTGCGCGCTTCTTCCGGCAGCATGATCGGGATCCCGTCGCGGATCGGATAAGCCAGTTTGGCGCTGCGCGAGATCAGCTCCTGCTTCGCGGAATCGAACTCCAGCGGACCCTTGGTCAGCGGGCAGACGAGAATCTCGAGCAATTTGGGATCGACGCTGGCTTCGGGACGTTCGGTGGGGGCGTTCATGAGAGTCTCCGGCAATCGGTTGCCTCTAGCACAAAAATCCGCGCCCGCCCATCGCGGCTGCCAAAGCGCTTTCGCGTGAGGAACACGTCAAAGCAGGATCTACGCGGAGACCATCGTCAAGACCTCGTCGAGCAGGGCCTGCAGCCGTGCTGCCGGTACCGGCGCGCCCGACAAAGCGAAGCCGAGAAATGTCCAATACAGGATCTGCGCCCGCGCCTGCGCGGCTTCAGGGGTGAGCCCGCGTTTTTCCAGCAGCCCTTCGATATAGTCGAGCCGGCGGCGGTCGATCGCGCGCACGGTTCCTTGCGCGGCCGCGTCGAAGGCCGCCCAATTGCGCACCGCGCGCTCGAGATCGAGCCGGGCGCCGAACGATCTCCGCAGCAGCGCCTTGAGCGGTTCGTCGCCGGCGGCTTCGACATCGGCGATGATCTGCTCGGCCGCGATCTCGCGCCAGTGCTTCAGCACGGCGGCCTGGAACGCGCCGAGATCGGCGAAATGCCAATAGAAGCTGCCGCGCGACACACCCATGGCTTTTGACAGCGGGTCGGCCTTGAGCGCGGTGAAGCCGCTTTTGGCGAGCGCCTTGAGGCCTTGCTTGATCCAGTCGTCGGCGGAGAGCTGATCGGTCATATCGGGTTTCCGGATGCCGCCATACACTAGTGTATTGACAGGCCGGATGCCAGCGCCTATGTCACCATACACAGATGTATGGACGAGCCCTTGGGAGTCCGACGATGCGTGATCTCTTGGTCCAATGCGCCGGCGTGCTGACCATCGTCGTGGCCCTCATCCACGGCTACCTCGGCGAGGCCAAGGTATTCGCCCGCGCGACAATCGAGCCCGCGCGGCTTCGCACCCTGATCCGACTGGTCTGGCAGGCTTCCACCGTCGCTTGGATCGGCGGTGGCGTGCTGCTGATCGCGGTGCCCTGGATGGGATCGGAGCCGGCGCGCCATTGGATCGTCGCCACGTTGGCCTGCGTGTTCGGCTTATCCGCCTGCGCCAATGCGTGGGCGACGCGCGGCCGGCACTTCGGCTGGATGGCACTCAGTGCTGTCGTCGCCATGGCGGTCGCCGGCTACTAGCAACACGCACCGTCTGTGAGGCGTAAGGCCGCAGCGGAGTGCCGCGCACGGAGAGCACTCAGCTTTTGGCCGCCGTTAGAGCTTATCTAAACCGTCCATACCCGAACCGGATTGACTTCAACCTCGCCTTTGCTTCCTTCGGTACAGCTCGCGGCTCGCGTAGCGCGCACGACAGAGAGGAGAGGTTAGTGAAGATCATTCGTGTTGTTGCCATTGCATTGACGGTTGGACTGGGCATGGGATCGGCGGCCATGGCCGACGGGTTCAAGGATTGCACCAAGCTGGACAAGGCGTCGTGGAAGCCGGCCAGCGAGGCCGAAGCCAAGGCCAAGGCGCTCGGCTACGAGGTGCGGCGCTCCAAGATCGAAGGCTCGTGCTACGAGGTCTACGGCGTCAAGGAAGGCAAGCTGTACGAACTGTTCTACAGCCCCGAAGATCTCAGCCTGAAACACACGATCGCCAAGTAAGGCTTCAAGTAAGGCTTGAAGCAAGTCGCGGGCTGGACTGCGCAAGGCAGAGCTCGGGGATGGTCTTTGCTTGATTGAAGAAGCGATGCCACAAGCGCGCGGGGTGTCCGGCGGGACCCCTGCGGATCGAATCGCTCCGCGGACGGTCGCAGTCTGGGACCTCCCGCTGCGCCTCTGGCACTGGGCTCTCGCGGCCTGCGTTCTGGCCGCGTGGTTCACGCCCCCCGTCTACGACCGGCTTCACCGCATCGTCGGCTATGCGGTGCTGGGGCTTCTCGCCTTTCGCATCGTCTGGGGCTTCTGGGGGAGCCGCTATTCGCGCTTCCGCATGATCAGGGTCAGGCTCCGCGCGGCGCCTGGCTATCTCTGGAATCTGCGCCGCGGCATGACCGGCCGCTATATCGGACTCAATCCAGCGGGCACGGTGATGCTGGTGGCCTTGATGCTGGCGCTCGCCGTCTCGGCGATCACGGGCGCGATGTCGGTGACCACGACCTTCTTCGGCGTCTGGTGGGTGGAGGACACCCACCATTATTCATCCGACGCCGTCATCGTCCTGGTCGTGCTGCACGTGCTCGGCGTGCTGCTGATGGGGCTGCTCCAGCGCGAAAGTCTGGTCCGCGCGATGATCACCGGGCGCAAGCGCATCCGAGGACATTTGTCGGGTTGAGAGGCGACGCGACGCTGTCTCGTCGTCATGCCCGGGCATCACGACGCTCGGAAATCCCTCACTGCAAGGGCGGATCGCCGCTGGTGCGCTTCTTGGCGAGGTCCATCTCGGTCACTGCGATCAGGATCTCGGCGCGGGTCTTCAGGTCCATCGCTTCCAGCATGGCCTGCTTCTCCGCGGGACCATACGGCGACATCATCGCCAGCGCGTTGACCAGCGCTTCGTTGGGCGCGCTTTCGACGCCTTCCCAGTCGACCTCGAGATTGTTGGCCTTCAGGAAGTCCGCCAGCACGGCCAGCAGCGCTTCGCGGTCAACCTCGTCCTCACCCATCCGCGCGGTGAAGTCATTGGCGAAAATGAAGAAGTCCACCTTGCACTGCCGGTAGGCTGTGAGCACCTCGAGCTCCTCAACCACCTTAAAGCGTGAGACACCGGTGAGCTCGAGGATGTAGCGGCCATCGCCGGATTCGGCGAGCTGCGTGATGCGGCCGACGCAGCCGACGCGGAACAGCGTCGGCTTGTCGGAATTCTTCGGCGAGTGCGCGACATCCGGCTGGATCATGCCGATCAGGCGATGGCCGTCGCGGAAGGAATCGTCGACCATCGACAGATAGCGCGGCTCGAAGATGTTGAGCGGCATCTGGCCGCGGGGCAGCAGCAGCGCGCCGGGAAGCGGAAACACCGGAATAATCTCCGGGAGGTCGGCGGGGCCGCGATATTCGACGTTGATCGGCATCTGCCCGGTTCCCCCTTGGACTTGCTAGCGCATGATCCGGAAAAGTGTGCAGCAGCTTTTCGAACGGATCATGCTCGAAAAAGCCCTTAAGAAAACAGGATCGTCGACAAACGCTTGCGTCCCTCGACCGTTGCATCATCCGTGCCGCCCCAGGCCTCGAAAAACTGCACCAGCTGCTTGCGGGCGCCGTCGTCGTTCCATTTGCGGTCGCGCTTGATGATCGCGAGCAACTGCTCGGTCGCGGCCGCACGATTGCCTTGCGCGTTCAGCGCGGTCGCCAGGTCGAATCGGGCCTGATGATCGAGCGGGTTTGCGGCGACTTTCTGTTCCAGCTCGGCGACCGGTCCGAGCGACTGCGCCTGCTCGGCGAGATCGATCGCGGTCTGCACGGCTTTCACCGCGGGATCATTGCGCTTGGATTCCGGCACCATGGCCAGCGTCTGCTTGGCCTGCTCCATCGCTCCGGAGACGGCATGGCACTTCGCCAAGCCGGCAAGCGCCGCGATGTTGGTGGAATCGTGCTGGAGCACTTCGGCGTAGATCTGCGCTGCCGCCGCCGCATCACCCTCGGCGAGGACGGCTTCGGCCTCCTGCAGGATCTCGGCGATATTGGGCTCGCCCGGCGCGGTCACACCCTTGGTCAGCTTCTCGATGAAGGCGTTGAGCTGGCTCTCGGGCACCGCGCCCATGAAGCCGTCGGCCGGCTGGCCGTTGACGAAGGCGATCACGGCCGGGATCGACTGGATGCCCATCTGGCCCGGGATCGCCGGGTGCTGGTCGATGTTCATCTTGACCAGCTTGACCTTGCCCTTGGCCGCCTTGACCGCCTTTTCGAGGACGGGAGTGAGCTGCTTGCAGGGGCCGCACCACTCCGCCCAGAAGTCGATCAGCACCGGCTGGCGCTTCGATTCCTCGATGACATCCTTCACGAAGGTCTGGGTGGTGGTGTCCTTGATCAGATCGGCCGCAGCCGGGTTTGCGGCTCCGTTACCCTGGTCGATGATCGTCACGGCATCCCCTCGTCTGATATCTGGATTGGCGGCTCATTAGCATGCCGCCGCTTCCTGTGCTGCGCTGTCGGCTCCTAGATTGGGCCGGGACGGCCGAATTTCAATCCGTCGCAGCCGATTCGCCGGTTCCGGGGCACTTTCGGGCCATTTGGCCGCATTCAGGCTGCCTATCGGCCCCAAGAACCGCATCTATGCCGCCGGTAGCTGTTGCATTCCCCTCGCGCTTTTGGCATACGACAGCCGTTGCCGGCGCGTCACGCGACCGACACAGGATGCGGGTGTAGCTCAGTGGTAGAGCACGACCTTGCCAAGGTCGGGGTCGAGGGTTCGAGCCCCTTCGCCCGCTCCAAATTTCTCCCAAGCATCCAGCCGGCCCGGACAAAAACGTGGTTCGCCACGTCGCTGGCGGCTGATTTGGGTCCGTCATGACAGTTCTGGTGACGGGTAGCGCAGGCCATCTCGGAGAGGCCGTCTTAAGAACGATTCGCGGGCGCGGCGCTTCTGCGCGCGGGATCGATCTGAAGCCATCGCGCTTCACCGACGCCGTCGGCTCCATCATCGACCCCGACTTCGTGCGCGAGCAGATCGGCGGCGTCACCGCCGTGATCCACACCGCGACCCTGCACAAGCCGCACGTGGCGACCCACTCCAAGCAAGACTTCGTCGACACCAATGTCACCGGTACGCTCAATCTGCTCGAGGCGGCGGCGAGCGCCGGCTTGAGGAGCTTCGTCTTCACCAGCACCACCAGCGCGTTCGGCTCGCAGCTCCGCCCCGAGGCGGGCCAGGCCGCCGTGTGGGTCACCGAGGATCTGCTGCCGGTGCCGAAGAACATCTACGGCACCACGAAACTGATGGCGGAGACCCTGTGCGAGCTGTTCTATCGCGAGCGCGGTCTGCCGGTCGTTGTCCTGCGGACCTCACGCTTCTTTCCGGAAGACGATGATGATCCCGCGATGCGCTCGGCTTACACGCTGGAGAACGCGCAGGCCAACGAGCTGCTCTATCGCCGACTCGACATCGCGGACGCCGTGAGCGCTCACCTGCTTGCCGTCGAACGCGCCCCGAAGATCGGCTTCGCCCGCTACATCGTCTCCGCCACCAGCCCGTTCGAGCCGCGTCATCTCGCTGCGCTCGCGCGCGATGCGGCTGGTGTCGTGCGCGAGCTCTATCCCGATTGCGCGCAGCTCTACGCGGCACGGGGATGGAACTTGTTTCCAGAAATCGACCGCGTCTATGTCAACGACCGCGCGCGGCGCGAATTGGGCTGGCGGCCGGAATTCGACTTCGCCCATGTGCTGGACAGCCTGCGCGCGGACCGCGATTTTCGCAGTCCGCTGGCACGTGAGGTCGGCTCGAAGGGCTATCATGACCGGCTGTTCGGCGACGGCCCCTATCCCGTCGCCTTCTAAGCGCCACCTTCGTCATTTCGCTCGATGCATCAAGCGACTGTTCGGTTTCACCGCGGGCAAAACCGGGCCAAGCTGGATCAAGTCGTTCTACTGTGCATGGGGTTGTTTTCGCGTTTTTTGCTTTTGCGACCTTTCGGCCGTCTTGATTCCGCGTTGCAGCGAGGTCGCGGTCGTCACTCTGTTTGCCCTCATTGGCATTCAGTCTCAATTTTTAATGAGCGCGATTGCAGCACAAGCGACGTCTTCTCAGCGCTCGCAGATGTGCTAGCCTTTTGCGTCTGCCTTTCGGCAGATCACGAACTTCGCATCTCGACGAGCAAAACAAAATAATCGCAGCCCAGACGGCTGCCTTAGGGGAGTGACGCGATGACATCGATGTTCCATCGATCCGTGTTGGCGCTTGCGGCCGTGGCCCTTCTTGCGGGGACCAGCGCTGGTCACGCGCAGGACAAAAGCAAGCCGCTGAAGAAATATGAATCCGGCACCAAGGAATTCTGGACCCATCCGCCCGATGACTGGTTCCTGGGCGACGAGACCGAGGCGCAGAAGGGCCTCGCGCCGCCGTCGGGTCCGCCGACCGGCGCTTCCGATGCCGAGCTCGCCAACATCATCAAGAAGGTCAAGCTGCCGCCGGGCTTCAAGATGGAAGTCTATGCCTCCGGCGTGCTGGCCGCGCGCCAGATGGCCTGGGGTGACAAGGGCACGCTGTTCGTCGGTTCGTTCGGCCTCGGCAACGTCTATGCCATCAAGGACAATGGCGGGAAGAAGGAGGTCAAGACCATCCTCAAGGGGCTGAACATGCCCACAGGTCTGGCGGTCAAGGACGGGGCGCTCTATGTCATCGCCGTCGACAAGCTGATCCGCTACGACGACATCGAAAACAAGCTCGACAATCCCGGTGAGGGCAAGGTCGTCTATGACGACATGCCGTCCTACGCCGCGCATGGCTGGAAGTACATCGCGGTCGACAAGGAAGGCTGGTTCTACATTCCGTTCGGACCGCCCTTCAATATCGGCATTCCCCCGACCAGCGTCTCGCAGATCCGGCGCGTCGATCCCAAGACCGGCAACGCCGAGATCTACGCGCTCGGCGTCCGCAACTCGGTCGGCGGCGACGTCGATCCGCGCACCGGCAAGTACTGGTTCACCGAGAATGCCCGCGACTGGATCAGCGATGATCTGCCCAGCGACAAGCTGAACATGATCAACAAGATGGGCGAGCACTTCGGCTACCCCTATTGCCACCAGGGCAATCTGCCCGACGACAAGTTTGCGATGGGCCACAAATGCTCCGAGTTCACGCCGCCGGTGCTGAACCTCGGCGCGCACGTCGCTCCGCTCGGCATGAAGTTCTATACCGGCGACCAGTTCCCCGCCGAGTACAAGAACAACATCTTTATCGCTGAGCACGGCTCCTGGAATCGCCACAAGTACCAGGGCGGCCGCATCATGCGCGTGATCGTCGGACCCGACGGCAAGAACGCCAAGCAGGAGGTGTTCGCCTCCGGCTGGATCGAGGGCGACCAGGGCTATCTCGGTCGTCCCGACGACATCATCCTTGCCAAGGACGGATCGATCCTCGTGGCCGACGACTGGGCCGGCGCGATCTATCGCATCAGCTACAGCAAGAAGTAGCGCGACGTCACGAAGAGGCTGCGATCGGGCGACCGTCGCAGCCTCTTTGCTTGATGCGGCGTGCTCGCCACGGAACAGGTACGTCATGCCCGGACTTGTTCCGGGCATCCATCATACGAAAACCTTCCGCAAGAGGATGGATTGCCGGGTCAAGCCCGGCAATGACAGCTGGAGAGACGTCAGTCATGCGGGCCATTCGGTTCGGAATTCTATCTGCGACCCTGCTGTTCCTCCCGGCCCAGGCCGCGGATAATTCCGCGATCAAGGAGAAAGCCTCGGTCTGCGCCGGCTGTCACGGCGAGAACGGCGTCTCGCAGACCGAGAACGTCCCCTCGCTGGCCGGGCAGCCCGATCAGTTCCTGCAATGGCAGCTGGTGTTCTTCCGCGCCGGCTCGCGCAAGAACGAGCAGATGCAGCCGATCGTCGAGCAGCTCACCAACGAGGACATCCGCAACCTCGGCGCCTATTTCTCGCAGCTGACGCCGCCGAAGGGACCGGAGGACGCGGATCCCGACCTGTCGAAGAAAGGCGCGCAGGTTGCCGCCGGCCGCCGCTGCGGCTCATGCCATACGGACAGCTTCGCCGGCACCAAGGGAGTCGCGCGTCTGGCGGGCCAGCGCGAGGAATATCTGGTCAAGGCGCTGCACGACTACAAAGCCGGCTTGCGCGTCGGCGGCGGCGTCGCCGCGATGGCCGATGTCGCCTATCGCATGAGCGACGAGGAGATCACGGCGGTCTCGCACTATCTCGCGCATTTGAAATAGCGCCGAGCTGCGAAGGCAAGCTGCGCTGTCGTTCTGGATCAGCGCCTTGCTGGTCCAGGACAGGCGGCTAGGACGTGGACTCAAACCGCACCCATAGGCGGGTTGCGGCTAACAATACGGCGGCCAGGAAATTGCGAGCGGTCTTGTCGTAGCGCGTTGCGATACGACGGAAATGCTTCAACTTGTTGAAGA
>JAESGJ010000113.1_pt1 | contig 132075 bp, 126 predicted proteins | sample 9266241 | NCBI WGS metagenome assembly JAESGJ01 (sample SAMN14514841, study PRJNA621669) | algae metagenome | isolation source: Brasilonema octagenarum HA4186-MV1 and co-occurring heterotrophs from wet... | place: USA: Manoa Valley, Hawaii | collected 2009-07-20 | reverse complement strand
CTTCGAAAGAGCGATGGAAGTCGCGCGGCGAGGCATGAAGCGTTATCGCAACGCTCTCGCTGAGCTTGCTAAGTGAACGAGCCATTCTGGCTGACGCGTCGAACCATCATTGCGATCCACGACGCACAGCTTGCGATCCACGGTGGTGCCAGCGGCCTGAGGGACGAAGGCATGCTCGACTCCGCGCTCGATCGGCCCAGAACCAAATGGGCGTACGATCTCCCTGAGTTGGCTGCGACGTATGCGTTCGGTCTCGCGCGCAATTGTCCGTTCGTCGACGGCAACAAGCGCACGTCTCTGCTGGCGCTATACACGTTTCTCGGCATCAATGGCGTCGACTACGTTGTGCCCGAGGCGGAAGCCGCCGTCATCATCCTGTCGCTCGCCGCCGGCGAAGTCAGCGAGGAGAGTCTGACGCGCTGGATCCGCGACAATTCGGATTCCAAATGAGCCGATTTGCGGGAAAACCGCGCTTGCCTGCCGTTGCCCTGCTCGCAGGTTTCAGGTATCCCAGCCCAAGAATTCGACTTTCGACTGGGGACATTCCATGGCTGACCATAGCGAAGTGGCGTACACCACCGCCGACGGCAACGATTACATTGCCCACGAGCAGACCTATGAGGGCTTCATCAAGCTGGTGAAGTACGGCACGGTCTCGGTTGCGCTCATCGTGATCCTGATGGCGGTCTTCCTGACCTGATCCATCGACGGTTGCATCCGCCAGCGCCGGCGGCTGCTCATAGAATTTGCATACAAGCCGGTTCCAAAACCGGTATCGAAACGTTGCGGGAGTAACGCTAAGTTCGCGTGCGCGTTTTTGTCCGCGTCGCCGGAGGGCCTATGAAGATCGCCGTTGCCAAGGAAATCGATCCGTCGGAGCCGCGCGTCGCCGCTTCGCCTGATACGGTGAAGAAGTTCAAGGCGTTGGGCGCCGAGATCGCCGTCGAGCCGGGCGCCGGCATCAAATCGGGTCTTCCGGATTCCGAGTTCACGGCCGCCGGCGCCACCGTCAGCGCAGATGCGCTGAAGGACGCCGACATCATCATCAAGGTGAAGCGCCCCGAAGCCTCCGAGCTCGCGCAATACAAGCGCGGAGCACTCGTCATCGCGATCATGGATCCCTATGGCAACGAGGCCGCGCTGAAGACGATCGCCGATGCCGGCGTTGCCGCTTTCGCGATGGAGCTGATGCCGCGCATCACCCGCGCGCAGGTGATGGATGTGCTGTCTTCGCAGGCGAATCTCGCCGGCTACCGCGCGGTGATCGAGGGCGCCGAGGCGTTCGGCCGCGCCTTCCCGATGATGATGACGGCGGCCGGCACCGTGCCTGCCGCAAAAGTGTTCGTGATGGGCGTCGGCGTCGCCGGTCTCCAGGCGATCGCGACCGCGCGCCGTCTCGGCGCCGTCGTCACCGCGACCGACGTGCGGCCCGCCACCAAGGAGCAGGTCGAATCGCTCGGCGCGAAATTCCTCGCCGTCGAGGACGAGGAGTTCAAGAACGCCCAGACCGCCGGCGGCTACGCCAAGGAAATGTCCAAGGAATACCAGGCCAAGCAGGCCGCGCTCACCGCCGAGCACATCAAGAAGCAGGACATCGTGATCACCACCGCGCTGATCCCGGGCCGGCCTGCGCCGAAGCTCGTCTCCGGCGAGATGGTCAGGTCGATGAAGCCGGGCTCGGTGCTGGTTGACCTCGCCGTCGAGCGTGGCGGCAATGTCGAGGGCGCCAGGCCGGGCGAGGTCGTCGACCTCGATGGCATCAAGATCGTCGGCTACACCAACGTCGCCGGCCGCGTCGCCGCATCGGCCTCGAGCCTCTACGCGCGCAACCTGTTTTCCTTCATCGAGACCATGGTCGACAAGAAGGAGAAGAAGCTCGCCGTGAACTGGGACGATGAGCTCGTCAAGGCCACCGCCCTGACCAGGGACGGTGCCGTGATCCACCCGAATTTCCAGCCCAAATCATCTTAATCGGGCGTCAGGAGACATCACCATGGAGCATGTTGCACAGGTCGTCGACCCCTTCGTCTTCCGGCTGTCGATCTTCGTCCTCGCCGTCTTCGTCGGTTATTTCGTGGTGTGGTCGGTGACCCCGGCACTGCATACGCCGCTGATGAGCGTGACCAACGCGATCTCCTCGGTGATCGTGGTCGGCGCGCTGCTCGCCGTCGGCGTCGGCATGATCTCGAGCGGTTCGGGATGGGCGCGTGGCTTCGGCTTCATCGCGCTGATCTTCGCCTGCGTGAATATCTTTGGCGGCTTCCTTGTCACCCAGCGCATGCTGGCGATGTACAAGAAGAAGGTAAAGTGACCGGCGTGCACCTCGGGGTGACGAAGACAAAGGGGACCTGAGATGAACGCCAATCTGGCAGCAGTTCTTTATCTTGTGGCGGGTGTGCTGTTCATCCTGTCGCTGCGCGGGTTGTCCAGCCCGGCGACGTCGCGCCAGGGTAATTTCTTCGGCATGATCGGCATGGCGATCGCGGTCGCCACGACGCTGGCGAGCCATCCGCCGGCCGATGGTCTCGCCTGGGTGCTGGTCATTCTCGGCATCGCGATTGGTGGCTCGATTGGTGCGGTCATCGCGCGCCGCGTGCCGATGACCTCGATGCCTGAACTGGTCGCCGCCTTCCACTCGCTGGTCGGCATGGCCGCGGTCCTGGTCGCCGCCGGCGCGTTCTACGCGCCCGAGGCCTTCGACATCGGCACTCCCGGCAATATCCATCCGCAGAGCCTGGTCGAGATGTCGCTCGGCGTCGCCATCGGCGCGCTGACTTTCACCGGCTCGGTGATCGCGTTCCTGAAGCTGTCCGCGCGCATGAGCGGCGCGCCGATCATCCTGCCCGCCCGTCACATCATCAACATCGCGATCGCAGTGGCGCTGGTGTTCTTCATCGTCCGCCTGGTCCTGACCGGCGGCGCGTTCGACTTCTGGCTGATCGTCATCCTGGCGCTGGCGCTCGGCGTGCTCATGATCATCCCGATCGGCGGCGCCGACATGCCGGTCGTGATCTCGATGCTGAACTCCTATTCCGGTTGGGCCGCGGCCGGCATCGGCTTCACGCTCGGCAATTCCGCGCTGATCATCACCGGCGCGCTCGTCGGCTCGTCCGGTGCGATCCTGTCCTACATCATGTGCCACGCGATGAACCGGTCCTTCATCTCGGTCATCCTCGGCGGCTTCGGCGGCGAGACCGCTGCGGCCGGCGGTGGCGGCGGCGAGCAGAAGCCCGCCAAGCTCGGCTCGGCCGACGACGCAGCCTTCATCATGAAGAATGCCCAGAAGGTCATCATCGTGCCCGGCTACGGCATGGCGGTGGCGCAGGCGCAGCACGCGCTGCGCGAGATGGGCGACATCCTGAAGAAGGAAGGCGTGGAGGTGAAGTACGCCATCCATCCGGTCGCCGGCCGCATGCCCGGCCACATGAATGTGCTGCTGGCCGAGGCCAACGTTCCCTACGACGAGGTGTTCGAGCTCGAGGACATCAACTCGGAGTTCGCGCAGGCCGACATCGCCTTCGTCATCGGCGCCAACGACGTCACCAATCCGGCCGCCGAAGAGGACAAGACTTCTCCGATCTACGGCATGCCCGTGCTGCAGGTCTGGAAGGCCGGCACCGTGATGTTCATCAAGCGCTCGCTAGCCTCCGGTTATGCCGGCATCGACAATCCGCTGTTCTACCGCGACAACACCATGATGCTGCTCGGCGACGCCAAGAAGGTCACCGAGAACATCGTCAAGGCGATGTAGCACGCGACGGAAACCGACCGTGGCCATCGACAGGGAATGGCACCGGTCTCATCGCAGGCCGCTTAGGGCGACGCGCGAGCAACGCGTCGCATGGCATGCCACCCACAAGGTGGCGTGCGGTGGCCGCGACGTACCGGCGAGCCTCCGGCCCGACGTCATGAAATTGCTGTGGAGCCGTCGCAAGCCCGCACAATGATCACCATCGCCAAATGGGCCGTCATCCTGTTCGCGACCGTCTATCTCGCCGGACTCGTCGTGCTCTACGCCCGGCAGCGAGAGATGCTGTTTCCGATACCGACCGCCCAGCGGACCCCGCCTGAGGCGGCAAATTGTCCCGAGGCGGAGGAGCACGTCCTGACCACCTCGGATGGCGAGAAGATCATCGTCTGGCACGTGCCGGCGAGGCCCGGCCGGCCCGTGATCCTGTATTTCCCGGGCAATGGCGATTTTCTCGCGGGCAGTGTCGGCCGCTTCAAGGCCATGACGGCCGACGGCACCGGCCTCGTCGCGCTGTCCTACCGCGGCTATGCCGGCTCGAGCGGCGCGCCGAGCGAGGAGGGGCTGCTGCGCGATGCCGCCGCGGCCTATGCCTTCAGCACGGCCCGCTACACGGCGGAACGCATCGTCGCCTGGGGCTTTTCGCTCGGGACCGGCGTGGCGGTCGCGCTCGCCTCGGAACAGCGTGTTGGGAAACTCGTCCTGGAGGCGCCCTATACGTCGACGGCCGACATTGCATCCTCGTCGTTCTGGTTCATGCCGGTGCGCCTCTTGATGCGCGATCGATTCCCTTCCGACGAGCGGATCGCGCGCGTCACTGTGCCGCTCTTGGTGATGCACGGCACCAATGACCTTGCCATTTCGATCGCGTTCGGAGAGCGTCTGTTCGCGCTCGCGCATGAACCGAAGCAGTTCGTTCGCTTTGCGGGTGGTGGACACGACAATCTCGATGCGTTCGGTGCGATCGAAACAGCAAGGCGCTTCATTGGATCCTAGACAGCTCGTCACCCGGCCCTGGGGAATATCCCTTGCCGCCATTCTCGCTTTGTCACCGCAGCAGGCATGGGCCGCAACCGGTCTCGACGGTGCGGCGATGCGCTGGCCCTATGCGCTTCCGTTTGCCGGCCTGTTGCTCTCGATCGCGCTCGGACCGTTGCTGTTTGCGAAAGTCTGGCACCATCATTACGGCAAGATCGCTGCCGCCTGGTCGCTGCTGGCGCTGGCCTCGCTCCTCGTTTTTGCCGGAAGCACGGCGACGCTGGCAGCGCTTGTCCATGCGATGCTCGCCGAATATCTCGGCTTCATCGTGCTGCTGTTCGCGCTCTACGTCGTGGCCGGTGGCATTCTGATCACGGGCGACATCAAGGCCACGCCGGTGACCAATGCCGGCATCCTCGCGCTCGGCACCTTGATGGCAAGCATCGTCGGCACCACGGGGGCCGCAATGATCCTGATTCGTCCGCTGATCCGCGCCAACCGGCCGCGGCGCTACAATGCCCATGTCATCATCTTCTTCATCATTCTCGTCGCCAATGTCGGCGGCGCGCTGAGCCCGCTCGGCGATCCTCCGCTGTTCGTCGGTTTCCTGCACGGCGTCGACTTCTTCTGGACCACGCGGAACATCTGGTTGCAGACCGCGATCGTCGCCGGATTGCTGCTCGCGATCTTCATCGTTGTCGATCTCTGGCGCTTTCGCAGTGAGCCTGAATTCGGCGACGCCGGTCCTGCCGCCCCCGTCCGCATCCGCGGCCTCGTCAACCTCGTGCTGATCGCAGCCATCGTCGCGAGCCTGCTGGCCTCGGCGATGTGGAAGCCCGCTATTGCTTTCGACATTCTCGGAACGAAGCTGGAGCTCGAAGACATCGCCCGCAATCTGGCGCTGTTGTCCATCGCGGCGCTGTCGGTGTGGCTGACGCCGGACGAGCACAGGCTCGCCAACGGCTTCACTTGGGAGCCGATCCGCGAGGTGGCGAAACTGTTCGCGGGCATCTTTGTCGCCATCATCCCGGTCATTGCCATGCTCAATGCCGGCCATGATGGCGCCTTCGCCTGGCTGTTGTCGGCCGTGACGGCGCCGGACGGCACGCCGCGCGACGTCGCTTATTTCTGGTTCACCGGCCTGATGTCGGCGTTCCTCGACAATGCGCCGACCTATCTCCTGTTCTTCCAGCTTGCCGGCGGCGATCCGCAGACGCTGATGCATGAGCTGTCGGGCACGCTCGCCTCAATCTCGATGGGCGCCGTCTACATGGGCGCGCTCACCTATATCGGCAACGCGCCGAACTTCATGGTCAGCAGCATCGCCAACGAGAACGGCATCGAGATGCCGAGCTTCTTCGGCTATCTCGTGCGCGCCGGCGCGGTGCTGATCCCGCTGTTCATGCTTTTGACGCTGCTCCCGGTCGCGCCGATCCTGCGCTGGCATTGAATCTGGCCGCCGATTTGCTACTGCTCGCTTTCAGCGATTGGAGCCGGTAGATGAGCGCGCATAATTCGATGCCAAGGTCGGCCTGGATCTTTCCGGCGCTGGCCGTGCTGCTGTTCGCAGTCGCCAGCGCGACCGGCTACGTCTTCACGCTGTCGCTCGGCGGGCTCGTCTTTGCCATCGTCCTCCTGGTCATCCTGTTCGGCACGGTGTTTGCCGCGGTTCATCATGCCGAAGTGATCGCCGAGCGGGTCGGCGAGCCCTACGGAACATTGGTGCTGACGCTCGCTGTGACGATCATCGAAGTGGCGTTGATCACCACGATCATGCTGGGCGAGAAGCCCGCCCCCGAGCTGGCGCGTGACACCGTGTTTGCCGTGGTCATGATCGTCTGCAACGGGCTGGTCGGGCTCTGTGTCTTCATCGGTGGCCTGCGTTACGGGGAGCAGGGATTCCAGGTCTCCGGCGCCAATGTCTATCTCAGCGTTCTTTTCGCGCTGGCAACGATAGCTTTGATCATGCCGAACTACACGACCACGACGCCGGGCCCGGTCTATTCGGCCATCCAGCTCGGCTTCGTCGACGTCGTCACGCTCGCGCTGTACGGAGTGTTCCTCTATACTCAAACCGTTGCGCACAAGGACTACTTCGTTCATGAGCGAGGCGAGGGCGAGGATGCGAGCGCCCATCTCTCGGGCAGGATGCTCGCGCTCAGCGTCGTGCTGTTGCTGGTGTCGCTGCTGGCGGTGGTGCTGCTGGCCAAGAAATTCTCGCTGGTGGTCGATGCGGTCGGCGCTCAGATCGGAGCGCCCCCCGCTTTTGCGGGTCTGCTGGTTGCTCTTCTGATCCTGCTGCCCGAGGGCGTCGCCGCGATTACGGCGGCCCGCAGGAACGATCTCCAGAAGAGCATCAATCTCGCCCTTGGCTCCTCGCTTGCGACCATCGGCCTGACCATACCCGCCGTCGGCGTTGCGACTTGGGTGCTCGACAAGGAGCTTAAACTCGGCTTGAGCCCCCAGGGCAGCGTCCTGCTCCTCCTGACCTTCTTGCTGAGCATGATGACATTCGGCACGGGCAGGACCAATCTCCTGTTCGGGCTGGTCCATATGGTGGTATTTGCCGTCTACGTGTTCATGGTTTTCGTGCCCTGAAGCGCGACGTCCGAGGAGAGGTTCCAGATGCTTGCCGCCAAGTCCGAGGTTCAGGTCGATAACGAGGAGGTCCGGGTGACGGAATGGCACCTTCCACCCGGTGGCGCCACCGGCCATCACACCCATGGCATGGACTATGTGATCGTCCCCGTGGTCGCTGGTGAAATGACCATCGTCGCGCCCGGCGGCGAGCGGTCCAAGGCGCAGCTGGCAGCTGGGAAATCCTATTTCCGCAAGGCCGGCGTCCAACATGACGTACTTAACGAAACCTCAACCGAGATCGTGTTCCTTGAGATCGAGCTAAAGCCGTAAGTCCGGCCGTGCAACTTGCCATCGATCCGTCGCAGTTGATCCCTTACAATGCCCCAAAGTTCCCGCATCAGATCGCGCGGGGAGTGGCCGGAATGCTGAAATACCTCGCTAAAATCTCGATGGATATTTTCCCCTCGGTGCTCGCGACGATCATCGGGGCGTACATCGTCAACCACTACATCAACGCCAAGCCGGCGGCTGATGCCCCTGCGGCTGTCGTGGCCCCTGCCGAGGCCGGCAAGAACGGCAAGCCTGCCGATGTGGCCAATCTCCCTGCGCCCGGCGTCAAGGCCAAGGGCATCCTTGAGAAGAGCGTGACGGACAAGCCGGCGGCTGAAAAGGCTGCCGATCAGCCGTCCGCCGAGCACAAATCCGCTGACGTGGCCCCGGCCGAGGCTCCGCGTGGCAAGCCGTCGGCGCGCGAGAAGGCTGCGGCCAAGTCAACCCCGGCCGCAGGCACCCCCGCGCCGGTCGTAGAGGCCAATTCGGCGCCGGCTGCTGCGGCTTCCGGCCCTGACGCCAACGACCTCGTGCGTGCCGCGGTCGAGCGGCTGCGCAAGTCTCCTGAGGGCAAACCTTCTGAAGCCAAGTCTTCAGAAGGCAAGTCGGGGGAGAGCAAGTCCGCCGAAACCAGGCCGGTTGAGACCAAGCCTGTCGAGACCAAGTCCGCCGAGAGGCCGACCGAGCCTGCCGTGCGAGAAGCCGCCCGCACGCCGGAAGCCCCGCGGGTGATCAGCCTGGAGCCGGCTACGGTCCGTCCGCTGCCGCCGCCGATCACGGTATCGACGCCTTCACCGGACGCCTATGGCAAGGATGGTGCCTCGCCGGCCAATCCGCCTTACACAGCCTCGGTCGGCAACGATGATCCGAATCGGATGACGCCGCCGGCTGACATTCCCGTGCCGGTGATCGCGCCCCCGCTCGATCTGCGCGCCGACGCCGGTGGCTTCATTCCGCGGCCGAAGAAGACCAATGTCGCCGACGAGATGCTGTCGGGCATGAAGTCGATGTTCCACTCGGTCCTGCCCAAGGGCGCCACCCCCGATTAAGACGGCGCCAGCGCCGCCAAAACGTCAGCCGCCGACGCGGGCGAGGCCATTGCGTGCGGCGTCGTCGCGTGGGCGAAGCGAGACAGCCCTGGTGTAGGATGCCGCCGCCTTGGCCTTGTCGCCCAGCCGCTCATAGGCCTGTCCGCGCGTGGTCCAGACCTGTGCGTTCTGCGGATCGGCCTCGGAAGCCTCATCCAGATCGGCCGTGGCCTCCTTGACCTTGCCGAGCGCGAGGTGGCTGGCGGCGCGGCCGAGCAGCGGCTCGACCTTCTGGGGATTGAGCCCGCTCGCCGCGCTGAAATCTGCAATCGCGAAATCGTGCTGATTGTTGCTTTGGTAGATCAGGGCACGACCATACAGCGCCTGCGCATTGTAGGGATCGAGCCCGACCGCGCGATTGAACTCGTCGAGCGCAGCAGCGGTCTCGCCTGACTTGGCGAGGGATTGGGCCTTTGCGGTGTGGGCCTGGGCTTCGATGACGTTGCCCGCGCTCACCGCGCTCTCGGCGGGCGCCGCCGCCTTGGGAGCCTCCTGCGGCTTGTCCTTCTCCGGCGTCAGCGATCCCAGATCGAAAGAACAGCCGCAGAGCGTGATCCCCATCAAAGCCAGCGCGAGTGGCTGCCAGATCTGGCGTAGCCGCGCCAAGCCGCGCTGAGGGAAGGGGAAGGCCATCTACGGTTCGCTCGCGCTAGAGCTTGATCCGGACCCGAAGGGCCGCGTTGGCGAAAAGCATGCAGCGGTTTCCCTCGCGACAAACGTCGAACGCGTTTGCGTAGAGATCATGCCCGAACAACAAACTAAAGCGCGACGACGTTCAATCCAAATCTCATCGCGCTTGCGTGACGCATCCGTGGTCCGGCCCGGAAAGGCACTGCGCACAAACAATAACGCGGGCCAGAGGCCCGCGTCATCCAAAACTGAAAGTCCTGCTAGGGTCGGTAGATCAGCGCGGTCCGCGCGGACCTGCACCCGGGCCGCTACGGCCGCCGCGATCACCGCCGGGACCTGCGCCGAACACCGGCTTGGGCTTCATCGGCAGCAGGCCTTCACGCTGCAGCTTCTTGCGGGCCAGCTTGCGCGCGCGGCGCACGGCTTCGGCCTTTTCGCGGGCCTTCTTCTCGGAGGGCTTCTCGTAATGACCGCGGAGCTTCATCTCGCGGAAAATTCCCTCGCGCTGCATCTTCTTCTTCAGCGCCTTGAGGGCTTGGTCGACATTGTTATCGCGAACGAGAACCTGCACGCGGCATCCTCTTCAGTGGATCGGATTTGAATTCTGGTAAGTCAAAGGGGATGGCGAAAACGCGCAAGCCCTTAACCTTGAGGGCGCGGATGTATCAGACAAATCCCGCGATGTCCACCGGCCAAGCGGGCTTTCGGGCCAAGTTCAGCCATTAAATGAGGCGAAAATACCTCTGCGCGGCCCTGATTTGGGCGATTCGACGCCGGCGATGGGGCCGTTTCCGGAGCTTTGTTCCGGAATCTCGAGAAGCAGGGGACGACCCATGGATATCAAGAAATATGCCGCCGAGGCCATCGGCACTTTCTGGCTCACATTCGCAGGCTGCGGAAGCGCAGTGATCGCTGCGGGCTTCCCTGAGGTCGGAATCGGCTTGGTCGGCGTTTCCCTCGCATTCGGACTGAGCGTGGTCACCATGGCCTACGCGATCGGCCATATCTCGGGCTGCCATCTGAACCCGGCCGTCACGGTCGGGCTTGCTGCCGGCGGCCGTTTCCCCGCCGGGCAGATCCTGCCCTATGTGATTGCGCAGGTGGCCGGCGCGATCATAGCCGCCTGGCTCCTCTACGTCATCGCGAGCGGGGCTCCTGGATTCGATGTCGGCAAGGGCTTCGCCTCCAACGGCTATGATACGCATTCGCCCGGCCAGTACAGCATGATCGTGTGCTTCCTCACCGAGGTGGTGATGACCATGATGTTTCTGTTCATCATCATGGGCGCAACCCATGGACGCGCGCCCGCAGGCTTCGCGCCGCTCGCGATCGGGCTTGCGCTGGTGATGATTCATCTCGTCAGCATCCCCGTCACCAACACCTCGGTAAATCCGGCCCGCAGCACGGGGCCTGCGCTGTTCGTCGGTGGCTGGGCGACGGCTCAGCTCTGGCTGTTCTGGGTCGCACCGCTGATCGGTGGCGCGCTGGGCGGGGTGGTCTATCGCTGGCTTAGCGAGGAGCCCGCTGGAATCGTCGCAGGCGCGAAGACGGCGTAATCGCAAAGCGGGATCGCAGCGATTGCTGCGGTCCCGTTACTTGCCCGTGGTGGGACGCACTTCGGTGACGTGGCCCATCTTCCGGCCGGGGCGCGGCGCACCCTTGCCGTAGATGTGCACGGTCGCGCCCAGCACGCTCAGCCACTTCTCGTAATCGTTGATCTCATCGCCGATCAGATTGGTCATGGTGACGACTTCGCCGTGGCGAACGGGCTTGCCGAGCGGCCAGCCGGCGATGGCGCGAATGTGCTGCTCGAACTGCGATACCGACGCGCCGTCCAGCGTCCAGTGCCCCGAATTATGCACGCGCGGCGCGATCTCGTTGACCAGCACCTTCGGGCCGGTGCCGTTGGCGAGCACGAACATCTCGACAGCGAGCACGCCGACATAGTCGAGTGCGCTTGCGATCTTGCCGGCGATGCTGCGGGCTTCCGCGGCGAGCGCGTCGGGGATCCGGGCGGGCGCGCGGGATATCTTCAGAATGTGGTCGCGATGTTCGTTCTCGGTGACGTCGAAACACTCGATCTCGCCGGTGGCAGAGCGTGCGGCGATCACGGAGATCTCACGCTCGTAGGGCACGAAGGCTTCCAGGATCGCGGATTTGGTGGCAAGGCTGGTCCACACCTTGGCGATGTCGTCGCCCTCGCGGATGATGGCCTGGCCCTTGCCGTCATAACCGAAGCGGCGGGTCTTGAGCACGGCTGGAAGGCCGATCTTGGCGATCGCATCGCGCAGCGAGGACACCGAGGTGACGTCGGCATAGGCCGCGGTGCCGATGCCGAGCCGCGTCACGAAATCTTTCTCGGCGAGCCGGTCCTGGGTGGTCTCGAGGATCTTGCGGTTGGGCAGCACGGGTCGACGCGCGTCCAGCACCATCGCGGCGGCCGATGGCACGTTCTCGAATTCGTAGGTGATGACGTCGACGTCGTTGGCGAACAATTCGAGCGCTTCGACATCGGCATATTCGGCGCAGGTCGCGTTCAATACGACGTCGAAGGCCGGCGAGTCCGGATCGGGCGAGAACACCTGGCAGCGCAGGCCGAGCCGCGCCGCAGCCATGGCCAGCATTCGGCCCAGTTGTCCGCCGCCGAGGATGCCGATGGTGTCACCGGGCTTCAGCTTCACCTGCCTGGTGTCGGTCACGCCTTGTCCTCCGGACGCTCGGCGACCGCCTCGGTTTGCGCCTTGCGCCAGGCGGTGAGGCGATCGGCCAGGGCCGGGTCCGACAACGCCAGGACGGACGCCGCCAGCAGCGCGGCGTTGATCGCGCCGGCCTTGCCGATGGCGAGGGTACCGACCGGGATGCCGGCGGGCATCTGGACGATCGAATAGAGCGAGTCGAGGCCCTTGAGCGTCTTGGATTCGACGGGAACGCCGAACACCGGAAGCTCGGTCAGCGCCGCCGCCATGCCGGGCAGGTGTGCAGCGCCTCCGGCGCCGGCGATGATGACCTTGAACCCGGCAGCCTTGGCCCCCTTGGCGAAAGCAAAGAGGCGGTCGGGGGTGCGATGGGCCGAAACGATGCGGGTTTCGGCCGCAATGCCGAGCGCTGCCAGCGTGTCGGCGGCATGCCGCATCGTGTCCCAGTCCGACTGGCTTCCCATGATGATGGCGATCGGCGCGGTCATGACGTTAATTGTGCCTGAAAAACAGAAAGATAGGCCAGATTGACGGTTCCGGCCGGCGGCTCGCAAGGCGGTGGCAAGGAGAAGGGAATCCACTATCCTGTCTTGGTGAATCCCCGCAAGCCTTCATTGAGCAGGACGCCCATGAAGAAACCAAAAAGGGCGGCCCCTGCGAAGGCCAAGAAGGGCCGGAAGGCCAGCGCCGGCCTATCCAGAGCTGCCCCCCACCGGCTGACCAAGCGTCCGGCGAAGCCGGCGCGGCGCAGCGCGTCGGACGAGGATGGTGCCAAGGATAGCGTAAAGGCAACGATCCGGGACTTGCGGACCAAGCTCAAGCAGGCGCAACGACGGGTTGCGGAACTCGAAGCTGCTGCCGACACCGATTTCCTTCTGGACATTCCGAACCGGCGCGGCTTCGAGCGCGAGCTGGCGCGCGCCATCGCCTACATGAAGCGCTACCGCGCCAGTGGGGCGCTGATCGTGCTCGACGTCGATCGGTTGAAGCCGATCAACGATTCGTTTGGACATGGTGCAGGCGACGAGGTGCTCAAGGCGATTGCCACCACGCTGACGCGGCAGGTCCGTGCCTCCGACGTGGTCGGGCGGCTCGGGGGCGACGAGTTCGCGCTGCTGCTCTGGAATCTCAGCGGGAGCGACGCCAAGGCGAAGGCGGTTGCCTTCGAACAGGCGGTCGACGAATTGTCCTTTGTCTTTCGCGGCCAGCACGTGACCGCGGGCGCCTCCGCCGGTGTTGCGCTGCTGGGGGCGCAGTCCGATCCCGGCCGCGCCCTCGAGGAGGCGGATGCCGCCATGTATGTCCGCAAGGCGCAGCGGCGGCACGAGCCGCGGATCAGGCTGGTCGGCAGCTAAAGCGCGCTGAGATCCGGCGGTACGGCACCGAACTTCCGCAGCAATTTTGCGTCGCCAAACTCGCCGGTCAGGGGATCGCCACTGCGGCTGAAGGCGACGGCGCCGATATGGCCAGCGCCGCGCGCCAGCATTTCCGCACGTCGCAGGGCGGCAGCCGATGTCTGACATTCCTCGGCCGCGCCTGCCACCGGTGAGCCGTCCTCGTCGGTCAGGAAGGGCAATGCAACGTAGTAGGTGACGTCGGGCATGGTCGGCTCCGATGGGCTGACGGTTCAGGCAGCGCTGCTCTTGCTCCGCATCTTGCCGCGCGAAGTGTCTGGAATGCAGCCGGCGGAAATCGCCGCCTGCAATTCCTCCAGCTCGGCCTCGAGATATTCGTTGGCCATGATCAGCGCCTTGATGGTGCTGCGCAGATTGCCGTCACACATCGCGATCGCCTGATCGCAGGCCTGTTCGTAGTGGCTATTGTCGGGAAGGTCGGCTGGCGACATCTGCGTTTCCTCGTGCGTTCCAGGGGCGCGTTGGCTCTCGAATGTTCTTATTTTGTTCTTTTCGAGTCAAGCGGATTCGCTTCACCGTGGAGCGGTCACGCACACGTCTGCCGATCAGGCGATGATGTCGGGGGTGATCTGGTCTTCGATGAACGCGATGCGGTCTCGCAACAACAGCTTGCGCTTCTTCAACCGCTGCAGCCGCAACAGGTCGGGGGCGGGCGATTGATGCAGTGCATCGATCGCCGCATCGAGGTCTCGGTGTTCCTGCTGCAACCGGGTGAGCTCGGCTTCGAGCTCACGCTCGTCTTCATTGGTCATGTCTGCGGTGGCCGAAAACCGATAGGCGTGGGATGAAGGCTGTGGATGCCCTGTGGAAATTATCGTCCTTGCGCGGCGTGACCGCAAGCGATCTGCGACCATCGTACGCCGATCTCCAGCGAGATATTTCCGCTGATCGCGGCGGCGCTGCGCAAGCGCATTGATATCATGGATCTTTCCCGTGCGGTTCCTTTACTCACGCTTCGTTACATATGAATTTTCAAAAATGAAGCTGCGACGACGGATACCCATCGACAGGACGAATCGGTGATGTAGACTTCGTTGTCCGGATCGAATCCTGAGGTTCAACCCTACCGAGGAGGTTTCGAATGACAATTCAGGCACATCTCGTTGAATTGGAGCGGAAGCACAAACTTCTCGAAAACGAATTGCACGATGCTCTCGTGCACCTTTCAACGGACGACCTGCAAATTGTTGAGTTGAAGCGCCGGAAGTTGATGGTCAAGGACCAGATCGAGCGTTTGAGGCACGGCGACACGCTCCACTAGCAACCCCCGTAACAGTGTTGAGTTGATCATACCTTGTCTCGCAGGGGTGGGAGCATTTGCGCTCATCCCTGCCTTAAGGTGCGCACCGTGCAGAGACGTCTGCGCGGTGCTTGAACTTTGGCGCAACGCGTACTCTTGCCGCGAGCCGCGAGCCGCCTCGCTCGAAAACGCTTCAGATTTCCGCGAGCTCGGCGACGTGATCTGCGATCGCGAGCGACGACGTCAATCCCGGCGATTCGATGCCGAACAGGTTGATAAGGCCGGCGACGCCGTGATCGCGCGGGCCCTGCATCAGGAAATCCTGCGTCGCGACCGCGGGCGGTACGATCTTCGGCCGGATACCCGAATAGCTCGGCATCAACGCGCCGTCAGGCAGCGTCGGCCAGTATTTGCGGATCGCCGGGTAGAACCGCTCGGCGCGTGACGGGTCGACTTCGTAATCGATCGTTTCGATCCACTCGACGTCAGGGCCGAAGCGCGCCTGCCCAGCCATGTCCAGCGTCAGATGCACGCCGAGCCCGCCTGGTTCGGGCACCGGATAGATCAGGCGCGAGAACGGCGCCTTGGCGTTGCAGCTGAAGTAATTTCCCTTGGCGAGATAGGCGCGCGGAATGCGGTCCAGCGGCATGCCGTCGATATTGCGCGCCACGTGGGTCGCCGAGAGTCCCGCAGCGTTGACGAGGAGGCTGCATTGCAGCGTCATCGGCGCCTCGCCGCCGGCGTCGATCTCGATCAGGCCGTTCGCAGCCTTGGCGCGGACCAGCGGCGTGTGAAAGGCGAACGCCGCGCCGGCTTCCTCGGCCTCGCCGCGCAGCGAGAGCATGTAGGCGTGGCTGTCGATGATGCCCGTCGATGGCGACAGCAGCGCAGCGTCGCAGGCCAGCGCCGGCTCGAGCGCGCGTGCCGCCTCGCCCGTCAGCAGCTGCATGTCGAGCACGCCATTGGCCTCGGCATGCGCCTTGATCGATTGCAGCTTCTCGGTCTCCTTCGGGCTGGTCGCGACGATCAGCTTGCCGCAATTCCTGTGCGGGATGCCGCGCTCGGCGCAATAGCGGTAGAGCGCGTGCTTACCGTCGACGCACATGCGCGCCATCCAGCTCCCGGCGCGGTAGTAGATGCCGGCGTGGATCACCTCGCTGTTGCGCGAAGAGGTGATGGTGCCGATCGCCTCGGCCTCCTCGAGCACGATGACCTCGCGCCCCGCCTGCGCAAGCTTTCGAGCCACCGCGAGCCCGACCACGCCGGCTCCGATGACGACGCAATCGACCCTATCCATGGCTGTGCAGGACGTGTGCTGGAAACGCCGGTGGCATCCGGCCTGGAGAGAACGGCGCGGGGCCATTTTCTATTAAGGAAGAATTTATCATGTCAGGGCAATTGCCGTATTTCACGTCACATTTTTCCGTTGCGCGTACAGGCGTTTACCCGATCCAAACCCGTGAAGCCAGACAATCCAACGTTGAAATCGCGGGTGGCTGATGGCTGAGAAGAACTGGCACGAGGGCAGCACGCTTCCGATTGCTGTGCAGGCCGTTGTGTGCCTCGCCGGCACGGTTGCGCCCGCGCGCGCCGTTGCGCTGTCGGACAGCTTCGCCGCGCCGAGCTATCTCGGCGAGCTCGATCCCAACGTGGTCTGGGAAGTCCTGATCGCGGGAATCGTCGTCTGTGCCTTCCTCGCCGCGATCGCGCTGTGGATTCATTCCTCGCTGCGCCGGACCCGGCGCTTGCAGCTCCGGCGCAACGCCTTCGTCTCCTCCGCCATGAACAATCTCAACCAGGGCGTGGTGATGACGGATGCGCAGCGCCGCATCATCTTCTGCAACGACCGTTATCTCGAGATCTATGGACTGAAGCGGTCGGACCTCTGGGCCGACATGAACGGCTATGAGCTTCTGGAGCTGCGACGCAAGCGCGGCGTGCTTGCCGCCTCCGATGACGAGTTCTACGAGAAGGCGGCCAGCCCCAACGGTCTGATCACCGAGCTGCCGGACGGGCGGGCCATCCTGGTGAAATATTTCGTGCTGCCGAACGGCGGCTCGGTGGCGACCCATCTGGATGTCAGCGAGCAGCGCAAACTGTCCCGACAGCTCGCCTCGACCAAGCAGTTCCTCGAGACGGTGCTGGACAACGTGCCGGCCTGCGTGGCTGCGAAAAACATCGAGGACGGCCGCTACATCTTCGCCAACAGCGCCTATGAGCGGTTCTGGGGGTTCTCGCGCGATCACGTCGTCGGCAAGAATGCGCGCGAACTGTTCGAGTCCGTTTCGGCGGCTAGCATCGAGGCCACCGACCGGGCGGCGCTCAATTCACCGGACGGTCAGTTCCGCAACGAATTCGAGGTCGATCGTGGCGGCGAGCGGCGTCTGGTCGCCTCGATCCGGATCGTGGTCCGCAACGAGAGCAACAAGCCCGAATTCCTGATGCTCGTGTTCGAGGACATCACCGACCGCCGCTCGCTGTCGAAGGAGCTGGAGAGCACCAAGAAGTTCCTCGAGCTGGTGGTCGACAACATCCCGGTGGCGTTGATCGTCGAACAGGTCAAGGACGGCCGCTATCTGCTTGCCAATCGCAGCGCCGAGACGATCCTCAACCGCCGGCGCGAGGAAGCGACCGGCCTGACCGCCTCGGACATCTTCAATCCCAAGGAAGCCAAGCTGATCATCGCGCGCGACGAAGCCGCGATCAAGAAACGCGGGATGATCTCCGAGGAGCACCCGATCTCGACCAAGGCGGGCTTGCGCCTGTTCCTGACGCGCCGCGCCACCGTGGTCAACGAAGCCGGCGAGCCGCAATATCTGATCAAGACTCACGAGGACGTCACCGACCGCCGCCAGACCGAGTCGCGCATGGCGCACATGGCCTATCACGACGGCCTCACCGACCTGCCGAACCGCGCCGCCTTCCTGCAGGCGCTGAACCAGATGATCGAGGCCTGCGAAGGCACCGGCGAGGAGTTCGCGGTCCTCTCGATCGACCTCGACGGCCTCAAGGAGGTCAACGACGTCTTCGGCCACGCGCTCGGCGACAAGCTCCTGATCGAGGTCGCGCAGCGGCTGCAGGACGTGGCGCGGGGCGGCCTTGTCGCGCGCCTGTCCGGCGACGAGTTCGGGCTCATCATCGACGGCAAGCAGCCTGAGGCCGGCCTCGCGCTGGCGCAGCATGTCGGCGAAGCCGTCTCCCGGGATTTCCATATCGACGGCCGCCCGGTGCGCGCCGGCGTGACCACCGGCATGTCGATCTTCCCGCATAACGGCACCGACGGCGCCTCTTTGCTCGCCAATGCCGGTGCGGCGCTGTTCCGCGCCAAGCAGAAGTCGCGGGGCACGATCAGCCTCTACCAGCCGGAGATGGACCAGCAGATCCGCGATCGCCGCGTGCTGCACCAGGACCTCTCGGTGGCGATCAAGAACGGCGAACTCTCGCTGGCGTTTCAGCCGCAGGGTGTTGCGGGCCACAGCGTCCCCGAGAGCGAGATCATCGGCTTCGAGGCGCTGGCGCGCTGGCAGCACCCGGTGCGCGGCCAGGTCTCGCCGGCCGAATTCATACCGATCGCCGAGGAGAGCGGCCTGATCGTCGAGATGGGCGAATGGATCCTGCGCGAGGCCTGCCGCGAGGCAGCGTCCTGGCCGAAGCCGCTCCAGGTCGCGGTCAACCTGTCGCCGGCGCAATTCATGCACGGCGACGTGGTCGGGCTGGTCCATTCGATCCTGATCGAGACCGGGCTTGCGCCCGGCCGGCTCGAACTGGAGATCACCGAGGGCGTGCTGATCGAGGATTTCGACCGGGGCCTTGCGCTGCTGCGCCGCCTCAAGGCGCTCGGCGTGCGCATCTCCATGGACGATTTCGGCAGCGGCTATTCCTCGCTGAGCTACCTCCAGGCGTTCCCGTTCGACAAGATCAAGATCGACCGGGCCTTCATCATCAATCTCGGCCGCAACCCGCAATCGGCTGCGATCGTTCGCGCGGTGATCGATCTTGGCCACGGCCTCGAAATGTCGATCGTCGCCGAGGGCGTCGAGACCATCGAGCAACTTGTCTTCCTGGCCCAGGAGGGCTGCGACGGCGTGCAGGGCTATCTGCTCGGCAAGCCGTTGCCGATCGGAAAGTATGCCGGGCTCGTCGGCCGCGCTGAGATCATGGAGCTTGCGCTCAAGACCGGCTGAAGCGTCTTCGAGCGACGTGGCCGCCGGTTCTCGTCAAGAAAATGCGTCAGAACCAGAATCCAGGGCCCCGTTCCGATTTCATCGGCACGGAAATGGCTCTAGTGATGATGGAGCGCTTTGCTCCTTCTCGACGGCTTCATGGCGGATTACGACCTCGCGATCATCGGCGGCGGCCTGAACGGTGTCAGTCTCGCGCGCGATGCGGCAGGCCGCGGCCTGCGGGTGATCCTGTTCGAGCAGGGCGATCTCGGCGGCGCGGCATCGTCGGCGACATCGCGGCTGATCCATGGCGATCTGTCGGTGCTGGAGCGGCGCGGGTTCCGGCGGGTGCGCCGGGCCCTGGCCGAGCGCCGGATCTGGCTCCGGATCGCGCCGCATCTGGTCCGGCCGATGCGCTTCGTGATCCCTGCGCATTCCGACGAGCGGCCGCCGTGGCTGCTGCGCGCCGGCCTGTATGTCTATGACGGTCTCACGAACCGGGGCGGCCTGCCGCCATCGGCAACGCTGGACATCACGCACCATGCGGTGGGCAACGCGCTGAAGCGCCCGTTCGGCACGGCGTTCGAATATTCGGACTGCGTCGTCGACGATTCTCGCCTGGTGGTGCTGACGGCGCTGGATGCGGCCGAGCGTGGCGCTGCGATCCGGACTGGCGCGCGTTGTGTCCGTGCCGACAGAACCGATACCTGGCGGCTTGCGGTGGTCGATCGTGGCCATCGCCGCACGATCACGTCGCGGGCGCTGGCCAACGCCACCGGTGGCTGGTCGCCGATGGTCGCCGATACCGTGCTGCGGCAGCCGCAGCCCGCCATGGCGGCCACGCAGATGAGCCAGATCATCGTGCCCAGGCTGTTCGAGTCCGAGAATGTCTACGTCTTTCAGAACAACGATGGACGGCTGATCTTTGCCCGGCCCTTCGAGCGCGACTTCACGCTGATCGGCACTGTCACGCACGCCTTCACCGGCGATCCCGCCATTGTCGCGATGCCGGGGGCCGACGTCGGCTATCTCTGCGACGCCGCCAGCCGCTATTTTCGCGAGCGCGTTGCCCCGACCGATGTGGTCCGGACGGTCTCCGGCGTCAACCTGACGCTGGCGTCCACGCGCGGCCGCGACGGCACGATGCTGTTCCATGCACGGCGACGCAAGGCGCCGCTGTTGACGATGTTCGGCGGCGACGTCACCACCTCGCGGCTCCGCGCGGAGTGGGCGGTGACGAAGCTGACGCCGTTCTATCCGATGTCGCCGCCCTGGACCGCCGGCGCCGCGCTGCCTGGCGGAGATTTTGCCTGGGACCGGTTCGACACTGAAGTCGATCTTGCGCGCGACCGCTGGCGCTTTCTGTCGGAGCCGGAGGCGCAACGTCTGGTCGGAGCCTATGGCTCGCGGTTGTCGGCAGTGCTCGGCGAGGCCAGGGGCCGCGACGAACTTGGTCCGGCCTTCGGCCCCGAGTTGACGGGTGCCGAGATCCGCTACCTGATGGCTTGTGAATGGGCGCGCTTTCCGGACGATATCCTCTGGCGCCGATCCAAGCTGGGCCTGACCATGCCTGCGGCGGACCGCGACGCAGTTGCGACGTTCATGGCGAATGTGATGTGAACGATCTTTCCGATGCAGTTGAGCCAGGGACAATCGGCGGATAGCGTGCGGCGGAATCGGGGTTGGCAGAAACATGACGGACGAGTTGCCCAGAACAGACGGCGTGGCCAACGCGGGCGGCGGAGATCCGCTTCCCGCAGCGCGCCAAACCCTGCTGCGCATCGAGGGCGTCGCCAAGACCTTTGGCAACTTCCGCGCCGTGGACGGGGTCTCGCTCGACATCAAGGCCGGCGAGTTCTTCGCGCTGCTCGGTCCCAGCGGCTGCGGCAAGACCACGCTGCTGCGCATGCTTGCCGGCTTCGAGGCGCCGGACGAAGGTCGCATCTTGCTCGGCGATAAGGATATCGCGCAGGCGCTGCCGCATGAGCGGCCGATCAACATGATGTTCCAGAACTACGCGCTGTTTCCGCATCTCTCCGTGCGCGACAACATCGCCTTCGGCCTGAAGCGCGCTGGCATGGCGCGCGCCGAGATCGCCACCCGTGTGGCCGAGATGGTCGCGCTGGTGAAGCTCCAAGGCCTCGAAAGGCGCAAGCCGGACCAGCTCTCCGGCGGCCAGCGCCAGCGCGTGGCGCTCGCCCGTGCTCTGGCGCGACGACCGCAATTGCTGCTGCTCGACGAGCCTCTCGCCGCGCTCGACAAGAAGCTGCGCGAGAGTACGCAGGGCGAGTTGATGGAGCTGCAGCGCCGGCTCGGCATGACTTTCATTATCGTCACCCACGATCAGGAGGAGGCGATGACGATGGCTGATCGAATCGGCGTAATGAACGCCGGTAGGCTTGCTCAGGTCGCGAGTCCCCGCGAACTTTATGAAGCGCCGCTCTCGCGCTGGATCGCGGAGTTTGTCGGAGACATCAACCTGTTCGACGGCGAGACAAGATTGCGCGACGGTCATCGTCTGATCATTGGCACGCGTGATGCGGGGACGCTGGTGGTGGCCGAGCCGCGTGAACCGGTCGGTGCGGGACAATTCTCGATCGCGATTCGTCCCGAGAAGATCAAATTGTCGCGCCGCGCTCCGGTCAGCGAAGCCGGGCGTGAAACCACGATCAATAGCCTGGACGGCGTGATCGCGGATGTCTGCTATCTCGGCGGCACCACCACCTACAAGGTGAAGCTCGACAGCGGCGCGATCGTACGGGCCTCCGTCGCCAACAGCGCGCGCCTGGATGTCGACGCCTATAGCGTGGGCCAGCAAATCGTCGCCTGGTTCACGCCCGATGATTGCTTGGTGCTGCCGTCATGAGTGCCCGCCGCATCTTCGCGCGGCCGGCGCGCTTTGCCGCGATCGCGCCCTATGTCTGGATGGTGCTGTTCTCCCTGGTGCCCTTCGCCTTCGTGCTGAAGATCAGCCTGTCGCAGACGGCGATCGCGCAGCCGCCTTACGAGCCGGTATTCGACCTGACGGCGGGGTGGGACGCGCTGAAGGCTGCCTTTGCCGCACTCTCGATCGACAATTTCAGGCTGCTCGTCTCCGACGACCTCTACGTATTCGCCTATGTGCGCAGCCTCACTGTCGCCGTAACCTCAACGGCGCTCTTGCTGCTCGTCGGCTATCCCATCGCCTATGGCATGGCGCGGCTGCCGAGACGTTGGCAGGCGGTGGCGATGGTGCTGGTCATCGTACCGTTCTGGACCTCGTTCCTCATCCGCATCTATGCCTGGATCAACATCCTCCAGCACGACGGGCTGCTGAACCAGATCCTGCTGGGGCTGCACCTGGTCAGCCAGCCCGTGGTCTGGCTCTCCACCGACAGCGCGATGTATATCGGCATCGTCTATTCCTATCTGCCGTTCATGATCCTGCCGCTCTACGCCACGCTCGCGAAGATGGAGCCTGTGCTGGAGGAGGCAGCCTCCGATCTCGGTGCGCCGCCGTGGCAGGTGTTCTGGCTCGTCACCTTTCCGCTGTCGCTGCCCGGCGTCGGTGCCGGCGTGCTGTTGTGCTTCATTCCCATCGTCGGCGAATTCGTCATCCCGGATCTTCTGGCCGGCTCGAATTCGCTGATGATCGGCCAGACCCTGTGGCTCGAATTCTTCACCAACAAGGACTGGCCCGTCGCGTCCGCCGCGGCGATCATTCTGCTGGTCGTGCTGCTGGTGCCGCTGCTGCTGTACGAACGGCTGCAGAAGCGGCAGCTGGAACAGGGGCGGTGACGCGATGCGCAAGGTCTTCCGCCTGTCCCGTTTCAACATCGCCTCGCTCGCACTGGGGCTGGCCTTCCTCTATCTGCCGATCCTCATCCTCGTCATCTATTCCTTCAATGCCTCGCGGCTGGTGACGGTGTGGGGCGGCTGGTCGCTGCGCTGGTATCATGAATTCTTCAACGACCGCGCCATGATCGAGGCGGCCTGGATGAGCTTTCGTGTCGCGGCGTCCTCGGCGACCATCGCCACGCTGCTCGGCACGCTCGCCGCGGTCGCATTGTCGCGCGGCGAGCGCTTCCGCGGCCGCACGCTGTTCTCCGGCATGCTCTATGCGCCATTGGTGATGCCCGAGGTGATCACGGGGCTGTCGCTGCTGCTGTTGTTCGTTGCGCTGAACGCCGAGCGCGGCTTCTGGACGGTGACGGTCGCCCATACCACGCTGACGATGTGTTTCGTCGCCGTGGTCGTGCAGTCCCGCCTCGCCTCGCTCGATCGCTCGCTGGAGGAGGCGGCGATGGACCTCGGCTGCGACCCGGTGCGCGCTTTTCTGTCGGTGACGCTGCCGCTGATCGCGCCCGCGATCGTTGCCGGCTGGATGCTGGCCTTCACGCTGTCGCTGGACGATCTCGTGATCGCGAGCTTCACCACCGGTCCCGGCTCGGCGACGCTGCCGATCCGGATCTATTCGGAGGTGCGGCTCGGGGTGAAGCCCGAGATCAACGCGATCTGCACGCTGGTGATCGCCCTGATCGCGGCGGTCATCGTGATCGCCTCGCTCGCCTCGAAGCTGTCGAGCTCGCAAGGCGAGAGCGCGGCCCCATTGTAAGGGATGTCATTCCGGGACGCGCACAGTTCGCCCCGGATTGATGGTTGCCCTACGACTTCACCGCACCTGCGGTCAGCCCGCCCACCATGTAGCGGCGGAAGGCGTAGTAGATCGCGGCCGGCGGCAGTGCGTAGATGAAGCCGGTCGTCATCAACAGTTCCCACGGCGAGTCGTCTGCGGCGAGGAAGTTGCCGAGCGCGACGGGCAGGGTGATCTCGCGGTCGTTCGAGAGCAGCAGGAACGCGTAGAGATATTCGTTCCAGGCCAGCAGCACCGCATAGGTGCCGATCGCGACCAGCGAGGGCATCATCAGCGGCACATAGACCATGCGGAAGATCTGCAGCGTGGTGGCGCCGTCCATCACCGCGGCCTCATCAAGCTCCACGGGCAATTTGTCGGAGGCCTGCTTCAGCACCCAGATCGCGTAGGGGCTGGCGATCGTGACCATCGCAAGGATCAGCGACCAGTGATTGTTGAGCAGGCCGTAATTGCCCATCGTGCGGTACATCGGCACGGCGAGGAACGCCGCGGGGATGAAATAGGTGAAGAGCGCGAGGTTCATCACGATGCGGCCGCCGGGCACCCGAAGCCGCGAGATCGAGAACGCCGCGGCCGTGGCGATGACCAGCGTCAGGACGCCGACGGCTGCGGCGATCACCAGCGAGTTCCAGAACTGGGCGTAGAAGTCGCGCAGGAAGTAATGCTGCTGCTTGAACACGATCGTGAAGTTGTGGAGCGTCGGATGGTCAGGCCACAGCTTGCCCGAGAACGCGTCTTCCTTCGGGGAGATCGCGAACAGGAACATGTGGTAGATCGGGATCATCGTCCACAGGAAGACGGGAATGCCGATCAGCAGCAGCCGCGCTTCCGTCGCGACGTCACGGAGAGAGGGAAGCTTCATCGCGACAACCGTTTCATCATGAAGTACACGAGCGGCAGGACGAACGGCATCGCACAGACGATGGAAGCCATCGCGAGTGAGAGCTGGTCGAGCCGGAGATAGCGGATACCGAGCGTCGCCAGCACATGCGTGAGGTCGGCCGGACCACCGCCGGTGAGCAGATAGACGCTGTTGAAGTCGCCGAGCGTCCAGATCATCGAGAGCAGCGTGCAGGTGATGTAGAGCGTCTGCATCGACGGCCAGGTGATGTAGCGGAACTTCTGCCACCAGCTGGCGCCGTCGACCTCGGCGGCCTCGAACAGATCGTGCGGGATCGCGAGGCGGCCGGTGATCAGGATCAGCGTCCAGAACGGCAGCGACTTCCAGATGTGAACGCCGATCGCCATGGTCAGCGCCACGGTCGGGTCGTTCAGCCAGTTCGGGCCGTCGTCGCCGGTGAAGGAAAAGATGAGGTGGTTGATCACGCCCCATTCGGGATTGAACATGAAGCGCACCGACAGGATGGTCGGGATCGACGGCACCGCCCAGGGCAGAATGAAGATCACCGACAGCCATTTGATCCAGGGGCGCTGCACGGCGAAGAAGCCGGACAGGAACAGGGCAATCACCATCTTGATGTTGATGCCGATGACCAGGAAAATCAGCGTGTTGACCGCGGCGCGCGCGAAAATCGGGTCGTTGTAGAGTGCGACGTAGTTCGACGGCGCGCGCGCCAGCCACAGCCCGTAGCAGACGGGATAGACCACGAAGGCGAGGAAGACGAGCAGATAGGGCGCGAGCAGTATGATGCCCCAGACCTGCGCCGGGGTCAGTCGCGACGACAGGGGCGGGCCGGGGAGTGCCTGATCGCCAGAGAGCGTGATCGCCATTCTATTCGGACTCTTCAAAGAGAAGCCGGCCGCGAAACGCGGCCGGTGATTGTTCTAGCACCTCTCCCCGCGAGGCGGGGAGAGGGAGGATGACTTAACCCGCGACTTGCTTGATGCGGGCGATCAGCTCGTCCACGGCCTTGTCGACGGGAACCTTCTCGCTGACGACGCGATTCATCGCCTTCGCCCACACGTTCTCGTTGTTGAGGATCGTGAACTTCCAATTCTTGGTGAAGTCGAACGCCGCAGTGCCGCCCTTGAACTGCGCGTACACGGCCTTGCGGTGCTTGTCAGCCTGCCAGAACGGGCTCTCCTGGCTTTCCTTCGTCACCGGGAACCAGCGGCCGAGCGCGCCCTCGATATAGGGACGCACGTTCTCTTCCTGCAGCAGGAAGCTGATGAACTGCTTGGCCTCGGCCTTGTTCTTGGCCGCGGTGAAGATCAGCCCGGTCTTGACGTCGGAGCGATAGCGGATGGTCGAACCATCCGGCGCCTTCGGGAAGGACGCCGTGATGATGTCCTGCTCATAGGCCTTCTTGCCGGCCTCGCGCTGCTCCGGCGTCAGAGCCTGGTTCTGCGAGTCCTCGTACCACTTCGCCGCGATCGAGATCGTGAAGTTGTGGGTCATCACGATGGTCTTGTTGTGGAAGGCGACGTTGTTGTCGGGATCTTTCCAGGTCGTGGAGGAGGGCGGCGTGCAGCCCTTGATATAGGTGTCGGTATAGTCTTTCAGCGCGTGGATCAGATTCTCGCGAACCTTGGGATCGTCGACCGTGAGCTTGCCGTCATCGTCGACCAGCTTGACGTGGTAGGCGTCCATGAAGGTGTAGAACGACTGGAAGGCGTCGGTGGATTCCACGCCCATCGGCTGGCCGACGGCGTAAATGCGCTGTCCGGTCGCCTTGCGGATCCCAGGCTGCACCTTGTCGCACCAGAACGTCCAGTAGCCAGCCCAGTCGGTCGGGATATCGGCCTGTTTGAAGCCGGCTTTCTCCAGCATGTCGTTCCAGATCTGGACGTGCATGCTCTGCTGCTTCAGCGGGAAGCCGTAATAGGCCTTCTTCTTGGTGACGTCGTTGTAGAGGATCGACGCGTCGAGCGTATTCTGGACGAAGCGGTCCTTGATCGGCTCCATGATGTCGGAGAGATCCTCGAGCTTGCCTTCGTAAGCCCACTTGCCCTGCGCCTGCACGTCATAAGAATCGGAATAGGCGACATCGGGCACGGTGCCGGCATCGAGCGCGGCGACCGTCTTCGGAATCATGTCCTGGATCGCGTATTGCGACAATTCGACCTTGATGCCGGTCTTGGCTTCGAACTTCTTGATCGTGTCGAGCAGCGCGTCGTCTTCGGAGCGATAGAAGCCCTTGCCCCACCAGACCGTAATCGTCTTTTGCTGCGCAAATGCGGGTGCAGCGGCTGCAAACAGCCCGGCCGCAGCGACCGCCAGTGATACTGCGCCAATAACCTTGGATTTCACGTTTTTCTCCCTCAAACGGCCGGTGTTTTTAACCGGTCGTATAAAACACTAGCGCAGGATGGTAGCGCAATCAACGCATCTTGTCAGACGCGGGTCAGATGCTTAACGCGTGCATCAATCCAATCGTCGCATCAATTTGATCGGATCATTTCGCGATGGTCCCGCCAGAGAGTGGCCGTCCTCAGTCGAAACTCCCCTGAGTTACACGACGGCCGAGTTGGACCAGCCAGGTGAACTCGTCAGTTGGACTTGGCGTTCTCTTTGGAATTTTCCGCCGTCGGCGCGTCCGTCTGCGCGGGACGCTTTCCGTTTCCAGTGATGCGCTCGATCGCGGAGCGCACGGCGTCGCCACCCTTGCGGTCCTTCAGCATGTCGAGCAGCGGCGCGGAGGCCGGCGAGCGGCGGATCAGGCTTTCCGGATCGGGGAAGATCAGGGGATCGTCCCACGGGCCCTGCACCACGAATGGCAGTTCGAAGCCCGACGTGCTGTTGAGGCTCGCCACGCCCTTCATGTCGTATTCGCGCGTCGGCACCGAAGCGGTGCCCGTGAGCGTGATCTTCGCCGCCGGCCCTTCGACACGGATGTCCTCGGCGGTGGCGACCCCATCGGAGAATTTCACGGCGATGGTGAGATTGTTGTAAGGCGTCGAACCGTTGCGGAAATTGCCGCCGCCAGAGAGCGGCCGCCGCTCCAGGCGCTTCAGCAATTGCTCGGCATTGAAGCCCGCGATCGCGCCGTCATGACCGGTGATGTTGGCGCTGCCGTCGAGCGACTGCACGAGACCGAACGGGCTCGAGCCCGAAGCGAAGAGCGACACGTTGATGTTGCCGCGTCCCGACAGCTTGTTGAGGCCGAAGAGTTCGGTGGCGCAGGCCTGGAGATCGACGTCGGTGAACTGGAATTGCGCCTTGATGTCGGCGACGGTGTCGGAACGCGCGATGCCGAACGAGCCCTTGGCGATGCCGCCATAGACCTGCGCCTCGCCGACCGAGAGCGCCAGCGTGCCATTGCGCAAATTGGCGCCGATCGCAGTGCGGCCGAGCTTGGTCGGTCCGACCGTCAGCTTTGCCGCCGACAGGCGCATGTCGAGGTCGGTCGTCGACAATCCGTTGAGATCGAACAGCTGCCTGTTCCAGTCCCGCGCGCCGCTCGCGAGCAGGCGGAAGGTCGAGATATAAGGCGTGAAATCGAGTGCGTCGGCGGCAAGCGTCGCCTGCAGCGTCTGCCGGCCGTTATTGGCGTAGGTCATGACGCCCTCGGCGGCGTTGCCGTCGAGCTCGACATTGACGTTGGTTAGCGCGATCGAGGCGCCGACGACGTTGGCGCGCGCTTTCAGCACGAAGCGGCCGAAGCCGCCGCTGGCGGGCTGTGGTTGCCCGGTCCAGCGCAGTGCGTTGCGCAAGGAGGGGCTGTCGACCGTCAGCATACCTTCCATCATTGGGCTGGTGCGGTTGGCAACGCTGCCGTCGAAGGCGAGCTTGAGCGGCGCGCTGGCGATCCGTGCCTTCAACCCGGAGCGCTCGCCGGAGAGGGCGGCGACGAAATCGGAGAAACTGATCGAGCCGTCGACACGCTCGCCGCGCCAGTCGAACTGTCCGGTCGCAGCGAAGGAACGCGAGATCGAGGGCCAGGCCAGCGAAAGGTCGATGTCTTCGAGCTTCTCGGTGCCGTGCGTGGCGGCGTCTTGGTAGTCGAGCACGCCGTCCTGGATCCGGATTTCGGAGAACGAGACCTGGTTCTCAGCACCGGGCTTCATGGTGCGCGCGATGGTCTGGATGAAGGGCGTCCAGTTGCTCTGGCCGTCCGGCTTCAGGCTGACATGGATGCGCGGCCGCAGCAGCGTCAGGTCGGCTATCTCGAACCGTTGCATCAGCAACGGCAGCAGCCGCAGATTGGCGGTGAGCACGTCGACCTGGAGCGCGGGATCGCTGGTGCCGCCGCCCTTGAGGCCGACGTCTCGGAAGGAAATGTAGCTCGCCGGCAGCACCGAGATGTCGATTGCGCCCGCGACACTGAGCTCGAGTCCGGTGACGTCGCGGATCTGCGCTTCGACCGCCTTGCGCAGCGCGTCGCGGTTGATGAGCCATGAGGTCGCGATCAGGGCGATCAGCGCAACGCCGAGCAGCGCCGCGATCGGCGTCCCGAGGCGCTTCATTCCTTGGGCCATTGTCAATGGCATGTCCTGATCGGGTTGGTCGTTGGAGCCAGAAGGGCGGACCGGGAAACCTGCGTGCCCACGCCCAACCCTCGCAACTTGATGGTTTTTCTTGTCGCTTTCAAGGCCGCGGGCGGTTCTGCCCACGGTGTGGGCAGCTTCTATCACCCGGGCGCGGTGCGGAGAACCCCGTATCATTGACGGCTTTGGAGGATTTCGCCTAATAATCGCCGCCAATAGGGCGCGACGCCTCAAGCCGAAGGTTCAGTCGAAGGTTATTTGCATGAACAAGGTCTATCCCGACGCCAAGTCGGCTCTGTCAGGCATTTTGAAAGACAACATGATGATCATGTCGGGAGGCTTTGGCCTCTGCGGCATCGCCGAGGAGCTGTCGGACGCGATCCGCGAGTCCGGCGTCAAGGGCCTGACGGTTGTCTCCAACAATGCCGGCGTCGACGGAATCGGCCTCAGCCGCCTCCTGGAAACCCGGCAGATCAAGAAGATGATCTCGTCCTATGTCGGCGAGAACAAGCTGTTCGCCCAGCAATTCCTCGCCGGCGAGCTGGAACTCGAATTCAATCCGCAGGGCACGCTGGCCGAGCGCATTCGCGCCGGCGGCGCCGGCATTCCGGCCTTCTACACCAAGACCGGCGTCGGCACGCTGATCGCCGAAGGCAAGGAAGTGAAGGAGTTCGACGGTGAGAAGTATCTGATGGAGCGCGGCCTGTTCGCCGACCTCGCCATCGTGCACGCTTGGAAGGGCGACACCGCCGGCAACCTCATCTATCGCAAGACCGCGCGTAACTTCAACCCGATGATGGCGACCGCCGCCAAGATCACGGTGGCCGAGGTCGAGCATCTGGTCCCGGCCGGTGAGCTCAATCCCGACCACATCCACACGCCCGGCATCTTCGTGAAGCGCATCGTCGAGGTCGGTACGGCCAAGAAGCGCATCGAATTCCGCAACACCCGCCCGCGTCCGACCAAGGCGCCGGCCGCCGGCACTGGAGTTGAAATCTGATGGCCTGGACCCGCGAACAGATGGCCGCACGCGCAGCAAAGGAACTGCGCGACGGTTACTACGTCAATCTCGGCATCGGCATCCCGACGCTGGTTTCGAACTACATTCCCGACGGGGTCGATGTCAGCCTGCAGAGCGAGAACGGCATGCTCGGCATGGGTCCGTTCCCCTATGAGGGCGAGGAAGACGCCGACCTGATCAACGCCGGCAAGCAGACCGTGAGCGAGCTGCCCTCGACCTCCTATTTCTCCAGCGCGGATTCGTTCGGCATGATCCGCGGCGGCCACATGGATCTGTCGATCCTCGGCGCCATGCAGGTGGCCCAGAACGGCGACCTCGCCAACTGGATGATCCCCGGCAAGATGGTCAAGGGCATGGGCGGCGCGATGGATCTCGTCGCCGGCGTGAAGCGCGTCGTCGTGGTGATGGAGCATTCGGCCAAGGACGGCTCCAAGCTCCTCAAGAAGTGCAACCTGCCGCTGACGGGCGAGCGCGTCGTCGACATGGTCGTCACCGACCTCGCCGTCTTCACCATCGACAAGCACGGCGACGGCGGCATGGCCCTGATCGAGCTCGCCGACGGCGTCTCGCTCGACGAGGTCAAGGCCAAGACCGAAGCCGAATTCCGCGTTGCGCTGACGAACACGTAAGGTCTTCCCAAAAGGGGCGCGTATGACGATAAGGTCTGCGCGTCCCGAAGACGCTGCTTTCATCGCAAGAACCATCCTATACTCGATGCGCGGCAACCGGCCGCGCGGCTGGTTCGACGTGGCGCTCAGCTGGCCGGAAGCAGAGTGCCTGGATTTCATCGCGCGCGTCGCCGTCGCACGCGCGGTGTCGATGTGGCATGTTTCGCAGTTCCTGGTCGCCGAGATCGACGGCAAGCCTGCTGCTGCGCTTTGTGCCGTGCCTGCGGCCGGCACCGGATCTGCGGCCTGGCGCGCGCTCGAAGAGGTTGGTCTTTCGACTGGGCTCACGGCGTCAGAATTGGACGCCATCCGCCAGCGCGGCGCCTATTCGCGAGCTTGCTGGGTCCAGGGCGGCGAGGGCGACTGGATGATCGAGCACGTCGCAACCGATCCTGCCTATCGGGGTCGCGGCCTGATGCAGGCGCTGATCGCGCAAGCGCTGGTCAGGGGTCGGACGGCCGGCTTTGCTCGGACGACGATATCGTTCCTGATCGGAAACGAGCCTGCCGAGCGCGCCTACGCCATGGCCGGATTCGCCTTTGCGGAGGAGAAACGCGATCCTGCGTTCGAGGCGATCATCGGAGCACCCGGCTTTCGCATGTTCGCGCGTGCGACGTGACCCGCCGCGCCAGCCGTGACGATTGAGAGCGGGGTGCGCACTCGATCTCGTTGCAATGACGGAGTACGCGGCGCAGCCGCGCCTCTGCTATCCGCGTGTCGGGCCGGGCTACGACCTCGCCGCCCACACCTTGCCCCAGCGCGCCGACACGCTCGCGACCCACGAGGTCTCCTCGCGCACCAGTCGGAAGCCGAGATTGGCGGGCGGCACGCCCTGGGCGCAGCCGCCGGCGCGGGCGTCGCGGATGAAATCGGTGACATAGGCGCGGTGCGCGCCCTCGGCGACACGCACACCGCAGTTCACGGTCGGTCGGCCGGCATTGCCGGCGGCGTCGACCCGCGAGCGCACGAAGCAGGTCGAGGTCCATTCCCAGACGTTGCCGGCGAGATCTTCGACGCCGTGCTCGTTCGGGCCGAACTTGCCGAACGGGTAGGCCGTGGTGTCGGAGAGGTCGCGTTCGGATTCACGCTCGTAGCGGCTGATCCAGCGCTTCGAAGGATCGTCTGCATCGACCGGCACGCCGTCGTCCCTGAAGCGGGAGCCGGCCGCAAAAGCCCATTCCGCATCGCTCGGCAGGCGGTAGTGCTGGCCAGTCTTGCGCGACAGCCAGCCTGCATAGGCCTCGGCGTCATGCCAGCTCACCTGCACCGCGGGGCGATCGGGCGCGACGGCGACGTCGCGATCGAGCGCGCGGCAGGCGCCCTCCTGCACGCAGAGTTGATAGTCGGATGAGGAGACCTGGTTTCGCATGATGTGCAGGGGGCGGCCGACGCGCATCGCGCGGAGCGGCGCTTCCGCCTGCTGTCCGCCGCGCGTGAAATCGCCGGCCTCGCGATAGGACAGGGTGCCCGGCGCGATCCTGACGGTCGCAGGCTCCCCGACCGTGCCGCGGACCGCCATGTTCGAGACCATCGGCGCCACCGCGATCGGTCCTGCGAGCCCGGCGGCGCAGGCGAGTGCCAGTTTGAGCTTGAATGCGATCAGCATGGTCGTTCCCGAAGGAAGAAGGGGCCGGTGATGACCGGCCCCCTCGTCGCGTCTAGTTGGTGTTGGCAGCCGGGATTTCGGCAGGTGCCTTCACCTGGGTCATCAGATCGTCGTTCCACTTGCCTTCGACCTTGAAGTGCGCGGTGGCACCGAGGTCTGCGGCCTCGATCAGATTGTGCGTGACATAGGCGTAGATGCCGGGCTGCTGGAATTTGTACAGCGCAGCTCCCGCCGAGCCGCCGCGGATGAACCAGGTCTCGAGCCCGACTTCGGGTGCATTGCCGAACTTGCCGGTCTCCCAGACATAGTCGCCATGGCCGCCGATCAGATGCGGACGGCTGTCGCGGTTGGCCTGAGAATGCACGATCAGCACGTTCTCGCCGACATTGGCCGTCAGCGCGTTCTTGCCGGTGAGCGCGCCGACCTTGCCGTTGAACACGACGTGGGTGGGGATCAGCTTCTTCATCACCTCTTCGGTCTCGGTGAAGGCTTCGCCCGGCGAATCGTAGGACTTGAAATTGCCCTTCTCGTCGCGCGGCACATACATGTCCTGCTCGCCGACGTAGTAGACCTTGTCGTACTTCAGCGCGTGGCTCTTGCCGTCGTTGAGGCCGTCGCGCGGCAGCACCATCACGGCGCCGTTCATGCCGGAGACGACGTGCCAGGGGATCATCGGGCCGCCCGGCGCGCAGTGATAGACGAACACGCCGGTCTTGGTCGCCTTCCAGCGCAGAACGACCTGCTCGCCGGGATTGATCAGCGTGAGCGCGCCGCCGCCGAGCGCGCCTGTCGCGGAATGGAAGTCGATGTTGTGCGGCATGGTGTTGGTGGCGGGATTGACCAGCGTCGTTTCGACGTAGTCGCCCTCATGCACGACCATCAGAGGACCCGGCATCGAGCCGTTGAAGGTCATGGCCTGGAAGGTGGTGCCCTTCTCGTCGATGACGACCTTCTTCTCCTCGATCGTGAGCTTGAACTCGATGATCTTGGGGCCTTGCTTGGTCGCCTGCTCGTGCGCATGCACGAAGGGCGGCGCGACCAGCTCGACCTTCTGGCGCGGCAGTTTGAGATCTTCGGCAGCCAAGGCGGGGGTCGCCAGCATCAAAGCTGTCGCGGCGGCACTGATCAATGCGGCTCTGCGGGTGAACATCGGAAGCATCCTTCATCTGGAAAGGTTTTTGATGACGGATGCAGTGTGCGCCGATCGCGGCAAGAGTGTTTGCGCTGCGACAAGTTATTGCCGGATTCAGCTCCGCAACAGCACCTAGGTGTTTCGACGGAGCAGGATCGGTCACACGACATCAACCGCATCCGACGGCGCGATGCGGATGTCGAGGCCTGTAAAAGCGGGCGGCTCGACAAGGCAGGCCGTGATGACCATGCCGGCGAATGCGCGCCTGAATGAGACGACGATCGGGGCCGCGGAAAAGACGCGGCTAGAAGAGATGGGCGGCAAGCCGGGCCGCAGCCCAGATCGCCAGCGACAGGCCGACGAGGACAGCGATCAAAGCGGCCAGGGCGCGCGCGGCGCCGACCGGGGCCGGTGCGGCCGGGGCAGGGCGGACATCGTCGAAACGCGGGATATGGCCGCGGACGTCGAGCAGGGAGAAGATCAGTTCGAGTGCGAGAAGCCTCATGGGCAAACGCTCCGGGTGCGGTGCGAAGTGCTGCGATCATGGTCCGGAACCGGCCGCTGCGCTTTGCGCGAACGCAATCTTCGGCGGATCCGCCCGGCCGACTTTGCGCGAGCGCAAGGTCGCCTCCTCGGATCCAAGGTAATGGAGCGAATTCCGTGATTTGCCGTGGGGTGTGCGCACGGCGGAAATTTACGAATGGGTAAGATATGAGAGCTGATCTTGCGGCCAGTTACGGCGAAGAGCGATTGCCACGCTACACGAGCTATCCCACCGCACCGCATTTCTCGTCGGCTATTGGTCCGGACACCTACGCCCGGTGGCTGGCGGAACTGCCTTCGGGCGCCAGCGCGTCACTCTATCTCCACGTACCGTTCTGCCGCGAGATGTGCTGGTACTGCGGCTGCCATACCCAGATCGTCCGCCGCGAAGAACTCATCGCTGGCTATCAACGGACGCTGTGTGACGAGATCGCGCAGGTCGCCGAAACCATCGGCCGCCGCATCAAGGTGGAGCACATCCATTTCGGCGGCGGCACGCCGACGATCATGCAGCCGGAGGCTTTTGCCGAGTTGATGGCGACGATGCGCCAGAAGTTTTTCGTGCTGCCCTCGGCCGAGATCGCGGTCGAGATCGATCCCCGCACATTGACCGCCGACATGGTCGATGCCATGCGGCTCTCCGGGGTCAACCGCGCCAGCCTTGGCGTGCAGAGCTTTGATCCCGTGGTGCAGCGGGCGATCAACCGCGTGCAAAGCTTCGAGCAGACGGCTTCCGTGGTCGGCATGCTCCGGCGCGCCGGCATCGAGGGACTCAATTTCGACCTGATTTATGGCCTGCCGCACCAGACGGTGGCATCGTGTCTGGATACCGTCCGGCGCAGCCTCACGCTTGCACCCGACCGCTTCTCCGTGTTCGGTTATGCTCATGTGCCAAGCTTCAAGAAGCACCAGCAGATGATCAACGAGGCTGTGTTGCCGGACGGCCTGGCGCGCCACGATCAGGCCTGCGCGATCGCGAATGCATTGAAGGAGGCCGGTTACGTGCAGATCGGGCTCGATCATTTTGCGCGACCCGGCGATTCCATGGCGGTGGCCTTCGAGGAACGGACGCTGCGGCGCAATTTTCAGGGCTACACCACTGACAAGAGTGAAGTTCTGATCGGTTTCGGCGCCAGCGCGATCGGGCATCTGCCGCAGGGTTACGTCCAGAACGAGGTGCAGATCGGCGCCTATGCGCAGAGCATCGCCGCAGGTCATTTGGCCACCGCCAAGGGCTATGGGCTCACCGACGACGACCGGCTGCGCGCCGACATCATCGAACGTATCATGTGCGAGTTCAGCGCCGACCTCGGCGATATCTGCGCGCGCCACGGTACAGAAGCAGGCGCGATGCTGGACTCGGCATCGCGCCTGAAGCCGCTGATCTCCGACGGCGTCGTGCGGCTGGACGGCAACCGCCTTGCCGTTGCAAAGGATTCGCGCTTCCTGGTCCGCAGCGTGGCGGCCGCGTTCGACGCGCATCTCAATCCGGCGAAGCAGCTGCACAGCCGGGCGGTTTAACCTCGCTCTGTCATTCCGGGGCGCGCCTCTTGGCGCGAGCCCGGAATCCATTTCTCCACGGCATCTGCTGCGGGATGGATTCCGGGCTCGCGCTCTGCGCGCCCCGGAATGACGCTCTGAGGGACCTCACACCAGCTTGCGCTGCCACAAAGAAGCTCCGCGTCCCTCCGTTATCGTCGTGACGGAATGGAGTTGTCCATGTCTTTCGGATCCGACGATCTGGTCGATGACATCATGCGCACGGCGCCGCACACGATCCGGGTGTTTCTGGCTTTCAGGATGGCTTGTGTCGGTTGCCCGATCGCAACCTTCCACACAGTGGATGATGCCTGCCGCGAGCATGGCATCGACCGCGAAAAATTCCTCGCCGCATTGTGCGATTACGTGCCGGCGTGAAGCAGTCTGGAATTCGCGCGTGCGCGCGCGGGTTCCCGGGTGAGGGGCGGCTTTCGCCGTAAGCGGAAGCGCCCTCTCTCCAATCTCGACCTTACTTGTGCGGAGAGGTCCCGGCGCGGCTGTCACGCCGCGCCGCTGTCGGCGCTCCGTTCCGCCAAGACCACGATCCTGTGCGGTTCGCGCAGGATGATGCGCTGACGGCCGCTCTCGACGAGGCCCTGGCTCTCCCATCCGCTCAGGATGCGGCTGACCGTGTGCAGCGTGGTGCCGGTCATCTGGGCGATGTCCTGGCGGCTGATCGGAAAGTCGATTTCGATGCCGCGATCGAGCTTCCTGCCGGATTGCTTGGCGAGGCGCAGCAGCGCATGCGCGACGCGTTGTTCGACCTGCTGTGTCGACATTTCCAGGATGCGGGTATGGCTCTCCTGGAGGCGCGTGCCAACGGTCTGGAGCGTGTTGGCGGCCAGCGAGGGGAATCGCTCGACCAGGCGGGGCCAGGCCGAGGTTGGCCAGATCAGCACCACGCTGTCATCGACCGCGATCGCGGTCGCCGGATACTGCACGGCACCGATCGCCATGGCGAGCCCGAACGTTTCGCCGGGCGCGACGTAGCGGACCACGATCTGCTCGCCGGTCGGCGTGGTCTTGGCAGCGCGGACATGGCCGTGCAGCAGCAGGAAGAAGGACTGTGCGTCCGCACCCTGCTCGAAAATGGCGCTATTCCGGGGATAACGCGCCGAACGGGCTTCGCGCAGGATCTCATCCAGCGCTTCCGGCGTGACCCCGGCAAACAGCGGCAAATGCGCAACCAGCGATGTGTCGACCTTGGCCATTCTGCCTCCTTGGCAACAGGGAGTGTGATGGCACCTGCAATCGCTCTGGTGTTTGCGTTAGCGCAAAACGGAACAGCCGGCTGGCAGTATTTTTCCTGACGACCGTCTGAAATCTATTGGAGTTGACCCATGGCTGGCGCCCGATCCCGCAACTTTCAGGGCTGGCCGCTGTTTGCGAACAGTTTTCGGCCCTTTTTCCTGCTCGCTGCGATCCAGGCGGGGCTGTCGATCCTTGCTTGGCTGCCGATGTTCTATGGCGAATTGTCGGTGAGTTCCGCGTTCGCGCCGCGTGACTGGCACGTCCATGAGATGCTCTATGGCTTCCTGCCGGCTGTCATCACCGGGTTCCTGTTCACGGCCATCCCGAACTGGACCGGGCGGCTGCCGATCCAGGGCAGCTCGCTGGCGGCATTGGTGTTGGTCTGGCTTGCCGGGCGTGTCGCGGTGACGGTGTCGGCCGACACTGGCTGGGCATTCGCGCTTCTCGTCGATGCCGCCTTTCTGGCGTTGGTCGTCGCCGCCGCGGCCCGCGAGATCATCGCGGGTGGCAATTGGCGCAACCTGCCCGTGGTGGTGCTGGTGTCCGTTCTGCTCGCCGGCAATGTCGCGTTTCATCTCGAGGCGCACTACCACGGCGCGGCCGATGTCAGCATCCGCGTCGGCATCGGTGTGGTCGTGCTGCTGATCTCGCTGATCGGCGGCCGCATCATTCCGAGCTTCACCCGCAACTGGCTGGTCAAGTTCAATCCCGGCCGCCTGCCGGTACCGTTCGGGCGCTTCGATGGCGCAGTGATCGGATGCAGCGCGCTCGCGCTCATCTTCTGGATCGTGGCGCCGCTGAATGCCGTCACCGGTGTCCTGATGGCGCTGGTCGGCGGGCTGCATCTAATGCGGCTTGCGCGCTGGGCCGGCGATCGCACGTTTCGCGAGCGGCTGCTGGTGATCCTGCATATTGGCTATGTCTTCGTGCCGCTCGGCTTCGTCCTGCACGCGTTGGCGGTCTTCGGCGCGCTGCCGCCGAGCGCCGGCATTCACGCCTGGATGACGGGTGCGGCGGGGACCATGACGCTGGCGGTGATGACCCGCGCGAGCCTCGGCCATACCGGACAGCCGTTGACCGCTTCGCCGGCGGTCCAGGGTGTCTATGCGGCGATCATCATTGCGGCCCTGGCGCGGGTCGCCGCCGTGGCGTGGCCCGCGCACAGCGATGCGTTGCTGCACGTCGCCGCCTGCGGCTGGCTGGTCGCGTTCCTTGGATTTGCCGTGGCGTTCGGCCCGCTGCTCGCGGGCAGCCGGCGGCGGACCCTCGCCACGATGGGCGTGCCGGCGCCGGCGGGCTGAGTTCAGGCTGCGGTCGCCGAGGGCGTATCGGCGGGCGGGCCTTGTGGCCGCACGCCCTTGCGCCAGTCGGTGATGGTGCAGCCGAACCGCCCGCGAAACCAGCGCGCCATGGCGCTCTGCGCGGAGAAGCCGAGCTGGGTCGCGATATCGGCCAGCGGCCGGTCGGGATCCTCGATCAGCTGGATCACCAGATCGGCGCGTTGCGCATCCAGGATGGCCGAGAAGCTGGTGCCGGCTTCGGCCAGGTGCCGGTGGATGGTGCGACGGGTGCAGGCAAGATGCTCGGCGACGCGCTCGACCGTGCAGTCGCCGCCGGCGAGCAGGCGGCGCACGACCTCGTCGACCTTCCCTTCCCAACTTGCCGGCCGGGTCTCGATCGCCTCGATCCGCTTGCGCAGATAGCTCGCGATCAGCGGATGCGCGCTCGGAATCCGGCGCTCCATGTCGTGTGTCGACAGCAGGATCGAATCGTCCTCCGCATTGAAGGTCACGCGGCACCCGAAGAAGTCGCGGTAGCGCTTGCGGTCGCGCGGCGGCGGATAATGCAGATGGACCTCCTGCGGTCGCCAATCGCGGCCGAACAGCGATCGAATGATACGGTGGACGCTGCCGAGAGCCATGTCGATCGACTGCCGCGGCGCGCTCGGATGCCGGCCGCGCAGATGCAGCGTGACGGTCACGGTCTGCTCGTCGCGGGTGACATCCAGCCGCATGCCGTCGTGATGAATATGGATGAAGCGCGAGAATGCCTCGATCGCTTCGCCGACGGTCGCCTGTTCGCGCACGATCAGGCCGACCGCGCCGAAATTGGTCAAACCGCCGCGCTCGGCGAGACGCAAGCCGAAATCCTCGGCGCCGGAGGCCTCTGCCGACAATTCGAGCAGACGGCGTAGGCCGGAGACGGCGATGGGTGTGTCGGGCTTGTCGAGGCAGGCCAGCGGCAGCCTGGCCTTGCGCATCATCTGCTTGGGATCGAGCCCGACCGACCGGGCAATCTCCGGGTAATAGCTCAAGCCCGCGCTGCGAACGAGGTCGGTCATGCAAACCGTTCCTGCCAGCCATTCCCGCAGATGTCCCGAAAAGTAAAGTTTCTGTCCCAATTCGTCAAATCCTGGAACCAGCCGGAACATACATAGGGGAAACCGAAGCATTGGCGCGAATGCGGGGCTCATGGCGGCGCGGCAGGGCGATGGGGGCCCGCCCTCCGTCTCGGACCATTTGACCAGGACATTGCTGGATCGGGATTATGCCGGGGAACATGCTTTCCAAGGGCGAGGTATTCGTCATCGATACCGATGCTGCCTCCCGCGAACAACTTTCGACCGCGCTCCAACAGAGCGCTTATGACGTGATCTGCTTCGCTGACGGTGCCTCGCTCCTGTCCGAAGCAAAGGCGCGGATGCCGGCCTGCGTGCTGATGGAGCTGCCGCCCGATCGCTCCGGCCTCGATATGCTGAGGCGGCTGCGCGAAGAAAACTGCATGGCGCCGGTGCTGGTGACCTCGGCGAATGGCAACATCGCCATGGCGGTCGACGCCATCAAGAGCGGCGCGGCCGACTTCATCGAGAAGCCGTTCCGCACCCACGACATCATCGGCCGGATCGACGCCGCCATCGACGAGTTCGCACAGCCCGGCACGAGCCGGCAGCGCTGGCTGCCCGGCTGCGAGCCCTTGACCGAGCGTGAAGGCGACGTGCTCGAACACCTCGCCGCCGGCCTCACCAACAAGGAGATCGCCCGGCGCATGCATTTGAGCGCGCGGACCGTCGAAGGCTATCGCGCCGGCATCCTGAAGAAGGCCGGGGCCAGGAATGTGACCGATCTGCTCCGCCGCATCTTTGGTCAGGGGACATCGGCCCAAGCCTGAGGCCCGCCGCGAGATTGCGGACGCCGTCCGCGCCTTGGTGCCGCCGCCGCGGCGCCCCACGGAAACCCCAATCGAACCAGTTCCTTCTCTGCCGCGTCCAACCATGTTGGCGAGGCATTTGATCGCGCGTCCCGCTGGCGGCGCGGCGATACGGCAGGAGGGACTTCATGCGCATCACCGCAAATTATCTGGCGACGACGAGCCTCGTTCTGGTGGCCACGGCATTCGCGTTGCCGTCATGGGCGGCCGATGTGGACGCCACATCGGCGATCGATACCGTCACGGTTTACCCCGACGGCGCCACCGTCACCCGTGTCATCGCGCTGGACCTTGCCTCCGGCGACTCAACGTTGGTCGCCAGGGACTTTCCGCTCTCGCTCGATCCGTCCTCCCTGCGCGTCGAAGGCGAGGCGGGCGCCAAACTCACCATCGGCACGATCGATGCGCGGCCGCCGCGCGCGGCGCCGCCCGTCAACCTGCCCGAGCTCGACAGGCGCATCGAAGCGTTGAAGGACCAGCGCGCCGATCTGCAAGGGGCGATCGACTCCGCCGCCGCCCGGCGCAAATTCGCGCAGCACTTTGCGGAGGCCTCTCCCGCCGGTCTTGGTGAGAAGGGCGAGGCGCGGCCGATCACCGAATGGCGCGCAGCCTTTGCCGCGGTTGCCGAGGAGATCGCGACCGCCGACACCGCGATTCGAGATGCCACTCGAAAACAACGCGAGATCGACCGCCAGATTGCCCAATTGGAAGCCGAGCGCTCGGCCAAGCCGCCGAGCAAGCTCGAGGTTCGCATCGACGTCGCCTCGGCGGCGGCCACCAAGGCGACGCTGCGGGTGACCTACGCCGTGCGCAATGCGCGCTGGGTGCCGCTTTACGATGCCCGGCTCGACACCGGCGCCAAGGACCGCAAGCCGCAACTCGATCTGGTCCGCCGTGCCGAGGTCACGCAATCAACCGGCGAGGACTGGTCCAACGTCGCGCTCGGCGTCTCCACCGTCCGAATCGGTCGCGGCGGCAGCGCGCCGGAGCTGAACTCGCTGGTGGCACAATATCCACAACCGCAAAGGCCAACGGCGCTGGGCGCAGCCTCTGAATTGGCACGGCCTGCGCCGGTGATGCGCCAGATGCAATCGCCCGCCATGGCCAAAGTCGCGGACGCGCTCGAGCGCGTCGACGAGCAGCAGGCGGTTGCGGAGATCGGAGACTTCCAGGCCACCTTCAAAGTTCCCGGTCGTGTCAGCCTTGGCGCCGCCGACGGCGCCAAGAGCCTGCGTATCACCTCGATGAACGTGCCTGCCGATCTGGCGGTGCGCGCCGCGCCGGTGATGGACCCGACCGCCTTCCTTGAAGCCAGCTTCAAGCAGACCGACGACACCGCGCTGCTGCCCGGCAAGGTCGCGATCTACCGCGACGGCGTCTACGTCGGTCGCGGCAAGCTCTCGGCTTCCGCCAAGGACGACATCGTGCGGCTCGGTTTCGGCGCCGACGACAAGATCAAGATCGAGCGCGCGGTGCTCAAGCGCAACGAGGGTTCGGCGGGCCTGCTGGTCACGACGTCCAAGACCGACGAGCGCACGTTCAAGACCACCATCCGCAATGGCCACGATTTCCCGATCAAGGTCGCGATCGAGGATCAGCTGCCGGTGAGCGAGAGCGAGGACATCGTCGTCGAGATGTTGCCCGCGACCACGCCGCCCACCGCCAGCAACATCCGCGACAAGCGCGGCGTGCTGGAATGGTCATTCGACGCCAAGCCGGGCGAGGTCAAGGACATCAACTTCGCCTGGCGCGTCCGCTGGCCGAAGGACAAGAGCATAACGATCGTGCCGGCGGGGTAGGGCCAGTCGCGTCACGAGCGAGGTCGGCTCCCTCTCCCGCAAGCGGGGAGGGAGCTTACCCTCACCGCGGCGGCGGCGCCGCCCGCATCGACTGCGGCAGCACGTACGGCACGCCGTCGTCGGCCTGATGAACCACGGCGTCGATCTCGAAGATGTCGCGAATGGTCGTGCTTGTGATGACGTCCGCGCGCGAACCGTCTGCGGCGAGCTTGCCGCCGGCCAGCATGACGAGCCGGTCGGCGAAGCGGATCGCGAGATTGAGGTCGTGCAGGATCGCGATCACGGCCGTGCCGCCGGCCGCCCGGCGGCGCGCGGCCTCGACCAGGTCGATCTGGTGACGCAGATCCAGGCTCGAGGTCGGCTCGTCCAGCAGCAGAAGTCCCGGACCATGCTCGGCTTCGCCGCAGGCGAGCTGCACCAGCACGCGGGCGAAATGGGCGCGCTGCTGCTCGCCGCCTGACAGCGTCGGCAATTGCCGTTCGCGGAAATGCGTCAGCCCAACCTCGTCGAGGGCAGCGTCGAGGAGCGAGCCTGCTTCACGCCCGCTGCGCTCGCCCGCGCCCATCATCACGATCTCCTCGACGGTGAAGGGGAAGGTGACGTTGATGTGCTGGGACAGCATGGCGCGGCGCGCGGCGAGTTCGCGCGGCGCGTAGCTGCTGATATCGCGCTGTTTGAGGCGAACCGCTCCAGCATTCGGCCGAAGATCGCCGGAGAGTAGCCGCAGCAACGTCGACTTGCCGGCGCCATTCGGGCCGATGATCGCGACCATCTCGCCGGCCGCAACCGTCAGGCCGACGCCATCGAGCAGCGTCGCGCGGCCGGCGCGCTTGCTCAAATCCCGTGCCTCGATCACCGCACTCATAGCGAGGCGAGCCCGCGCTGCCGCAGCAGGATAAAAAGGAACACCGGCGCGCCGACCGCTGCGGTCAGAATGCCGATCGGCATCTCCGCCGGCGCCACGACGGTCCGCGCCAACGTGTCGGCGCCGACCATCAGGATAGCGCCGAGCACCATGGAGGCCGGCAACAGCAGCCGATGCGCAGGTCCGATGACGAGACGGAGCAGGTGCGGCACGACGATGCCGACGAAGCCGATGACGCCACTGATCGACACCGCGACGCCGGTCATGGCGGAGACCAGGACGATCGCGATCCGCTTGAGACGCTCGACGTCGGTGCCGCCGTGAAAGGCGTCGGCCTCGCCGAGCACCAGGAGATCGAGGCCGCGCGCGATGAAGAAACAGGCGACAAGGCCAATGATGAGGATCGGCGCGAGCACGGCGGCTTTGGTCCAGGTCACGCCGCTCATTGAGCCCAACATCCAGAACGTGATGTCGCGGAGCTGACGATCGTCGGCGACGAAGACCAGAAGTCCGAGCCCGGCATTGGCGATTGCAGTGATGGCGACGCCGGCGAGCAGGAAGACCGCGATCGAAGTGCGGCCCGAGCGGCTCGAAATGCCGTAGAGGATCGCGGTCGTGGCCAGCGATCCCGCGAATGCCGCGATCGGCAGGAGTTCGGTCTGGAGGAAGCGCAGCGTCTCGCCGAAGCGCGAATCGGTGAACACGATCGCGCTCGCGGCTGCGAGCGCGCCGCCGCTGGAGACGCCGACCAGCGCGGGATCGGCGAGCGGGTTGCGAAACAGCCCTTGCATGATCGCGCCGGCTGCGGCGAGCAAGCCACCGACCATTGCTGTTGCCGCGATTCGAGGGATGCGGATCGACCACAGCACGAGCTGGTCGCGGGCTGTCATGGCCGTGACTTCGCCCGATAGCCCGAGTGCGGCAGGCAGGCGGGAGAGGGGAATGCCGGCGGCGCCGAAGCCAAGCGCCAAGACCGCGGCGACCGCGAGCACCGCGATCAGGAGAGGGATGGCGAGCGATGCGGCCCGCCGTCGTGCGCTGGCGCGTCGTGTGCCGATCGCCACGCTCATTGCCGGCAATCCACCGCCGACAGGGCCGAGGTGAATGCAGCGCCCGGTCCGGCCAACGACGGATAGAGCTTGACCGAGAGATCGCGCGCCGCCGCCGGCGTGCGCGGTCCGAAGCCGAGCAGATAGAGCCCGTCCATGGTGATGAAGCTCTTGTTGGCCGCGACCGGCGTCAGGGCAAAGCCAGGATGGGAGTAGACCGCATCGGCCTGGAGCGAATCCTTGCCGCGCTCGATCGACAGCACGACGTCGGGCTTGGCCGCCACGATCGCCTCGTCTCCAATGGTCTTGTAGCCCTCGTAATCGTCGACGGCGTTGGTGGCGCCGGCGAGCTGGATGATCTCGTCGGCAGCTGTCTTGTGGCCGGCCGCCATGGCCCGCCCGTTCAGGAGCGACATGACGAACATCACCCGTACTGGCTTCGTCACCTTGGCGCGCAACGCGCGGAGCTCCTTGAGATCGGCGCCGACGGCGGTCGCCAGGCACGCGGCCCGCGCGTCGACGCCCATGGCGTGGCCAACCAGTCTTATCCTCTCGATCAGGCCGTCCTCGGAGTAGGTGTCGGGTACCAGCACCAGCGGCACCTTCGCCGTCTCCAGGATGTCCATGGTCTCGCGCGGCCCCGAGCCCTGGATCGCCAGGATCAGGGTGGGGTTGAGGCCCAGCACGCCTTCGGCGGAGATCTGACGCATGTAGCCGACATTGGGTTTGTCGTGCAGCGCCGCTGCTGGATGGAGGCTCGTGGTGTCAATGCCGACGAGCCGGCTCTCCAGCCCGAGCGCATAGATGATCTCGGTGATGGCGCCGCCGATCGAGACCGTACGCGCGACGTCGGTCACGGCGACGTCGCGATTGCGCGCGTCACGCACGGTGATACCGGCGGCGTGCGCGACTGTGGCAAGCGCGATCGTGCTGCAGACCAGGAGGCTTTTGAGGGTGCGGCAAAATGTCATTGCAGGTTACTTCGTCAGGATCAGCTTGTTCTGCGAGGTCAAACGCAAGCGATAGGCGTCCTCGCCATGCGCGATAATGATCTCGCGCTCGGCCGCAAACAGTTCGCGACTGTCGATCCGGCTCCCGCGCATGGTGAGCGTTCTCGTTGCCGCAGAACGGCTTGATGCCGGCCCCGCCGCGCTGCCGCCGCCGTCTCCTGATGTTGCTGACATGTTGGTGTGATGCGCCTTCAAAACTCTGGAGTGCTGCTCGTTTGTACAGGCGGCATGAAGCGCATTCCAACGGCCGCAATTTACAATCGATATAAATTGCAACCTTGCGACATTGACCGTCAGAGGGTTGCCACGTAACCAACTATGGCGGCGCGGCGACTTGCCCGCGTCTTGAGAAAATCAGCCAGCCAGTCGTTCGCGTTGCGAACGCACGCCAGCCAGAAGACCCAAAAATTAAAGTGAAGTGCAGGCTGGGGCTGATATGGCTGACGGGGCTAGGTATTCGCGCGCCTTGATTTTTGGCGCGTCCGTGGTTTCATTTGCAGCATTGACGACGCAGGGCGGTCTTGCGCAGACCGGATCGCGGCAAGCCGAACGCGCGTCGACGGAACGGCCGAAACAGACCAGGCGCAACCAGGCCAAGCCGCCAGTCGCGCAGCAGGCAACGCCGGACGTCCTCAACGCCCAGGCCCAGGCCGGTGGCACGGCGCAGGTTCAGGCGCTCGACACCATCACCGCAGCCGCAACGAAGACCAAGGAGCGAGCCATCGACTCGCTCGCGCCCGTCAGCTCCATTTCTCTCGATCAGATCCAGGGAATTCAGCCGAACCGGCTGTCGGGCATCTTCTATGCGGTGCCCGGCGTGTCGTTCCAGGAGCGCGGCGATGATCCCGCGACCGTCATCAACATCCGCGGCATGCAGGAGTTCGGGCGCGTTGCGGTGGTCGTCGATGGTGCGCGCCAGAACTACCAACGCACCGGCCACAATGCGAGCGGCTCGTTCTTCCTCGATCCCGAACTGGTCGGCGGCGTCGACGTCGTGCGCGGTCCGACCGCGAACATCTACGGCTCCGGCGCGATCGGCGGTCTGGTCTCGTTTCGCACCAAGGACATCGACGACGTGCTGCGTCCCGGCGAGCGCTGGGGTGTCGATCTCTCCGGCTCCTACGGCTCCAACAACAATCGCGGCCTCGGCTCGGTCTTCGGAGGCGTGCGCGCGACCCCGGACGTCGATATCTTCGGTGGCGCGGTCTATCGTACCCAAGGCAATTACAAGGACGGCAACGGCACCGAGATCGGCAACACCGGCAACGAGGTCGAGAGCGGCCTGATGAAGCTCACAGTGCGTCCCGCGCTCGGCCATGAGGTCAAGTTCGGCGCCATATTCCAGGACTATCAATACGATATCGGCCAGTTCAACAGAGGGCCCGTGGCGACGGCAGCCCAGCGGGCGCTCTATCAGGGCTCATCGGTCTACGCTTCCGATGCCAAGAACTACACCGGCACGATCACCTGGAATTATGCGCTGCCGAGCGACAATCTGTTCGACTGGCACATGTCGGTCTACGGCAACCGCGTCGACAACGACCAGACCAAGACCTACCACTATTCGACCTCCGGTGCGGCCCTGTGCGGCACCGGCAATTTCGGCAACAACATCTCCGGCTGCGTCGGCGACAAGCGCGGCTATGTCCTCAATACCTACGGCATCGACGCCAACAATACCACGCGGTTCAACGTCGGCGACTGGCGCAACGCCCTCACCGTGGGCTTCGACGCGTTCCAGGACGATGTGATCACGACCGACAGCCGCGGCAATTCCAACATCACCACGCCGAGCGGCATCCGCACCGTGTCGGGCGGATTCCTGCAATTGAAGCAGAACTACAGCACCTGGTTCGAGGCGGTGAGTGCGATCCGATACGATCGCTACGACCTGGAGTCGGGCAAGACCAACGGAAGCGGCGACCGCTTCTCGCCGAAGATCACCCTCGGCGTCACGCCCGTTCCCGGCTTCCAGCCCTATGTGAGCTATGCCGAAGGCTATCGCGCCCCGTCGATCACCGAAACCGTGATCTCCGGCGCGCATGCGACCGGCGGCGGACCGGCCTTCTTCCCCTGTCCCGACGGCACCGTCGGCCTGTTCTGCTTCCTGCCGAACCCGAACCTGCGTCCCGAGGTCGGCAAGAACAAGGAAGTCGGCTTCAATTTGAAATACGACAATATCTTCTCGGCCTCGGACTCCTTCCGCGGCAAGATCAATCTGTTCCGCAACGACGTCAGCGACTATATCGACCTTGTCGCCTCGGCGCCGGTCGCGGTACCGCCCTTTGGTTCGTTCAGCCAGTACTATCAGTACCAGAACATCGCGCAGGCCCGCATCCAGGGCTTCGAGGCGGAGACGATGTATGATGCCGGCAGCTGGTTCATCGGTGTCGCTGGCCATTACATCCAGGGCAAGAACGCGGTCACCAATGTCGGGCTCGCCACCATCACCCCGCGCAAGGTCGTCACGACCGGCGGTGTCCGCCTGCTCGATCGCAGCCTGATCCTGACGGCGCAGTGGGCCTCGTACGGCGCCAACAACGACGTACCCGCCGGCTATCTGCCTGCGACCGGCTACGAACTGGTCAATCTGTACATGACCTACAATGCGACCCGGGACATCGTGTTCACGGCCTCGATCGACAACCTCTTGAACCAATACTACCGGCCTTACGCCATTCCCGGCAGTTCGACCGACGGCACCACGCAGAACGACGTGCTGTGGTCGAGCCCCGGTCCGGGCAGGGTCTACAAGGCCGGCATGAAGATTCATTTTGGAGGTGCGTAGGCGAGGGCCCGCAACACCGCCAATCCCGCCCGGCCGCGCTGATGCTCCAGCGCGGCTTCGGCACGTTTAGTATGATCAGGAGGAGAGACTTTGATGTTCATCGCCATGAATCGTTTCCAGGTGAAGAAGGGCGCGGAGACCGCGTTCGAAACCGTCTGGGCCACCCGCGAATCCTATCTCGGCAGCATGCCGGGCTTCATCGAGTTTCATCTGCTGAAGGGACCGGAGGCCGAGGACCACACGCTCTATTCGTCGCACACGACCTGGGTCGACAAGGCAGCGTTCGAGGCCTGGACGCGCTCGGAGCAATTTCGTCGCGCCCATGCCCGCGCCGACAATCAGACCGGCGAGAGCCTGTATCTCGGCCATCCCAGGTTCGAGGGCTTTGAGGTGATCCAGAGCGAGCGCACGGCCGCGGCGGCCTGAGCGAAGACTAAGGAGCGAACATGCCGAGCACCGATCACGCCGACCTCAAGGCGCACATGGCCGACAATCCCGGCGCGGTGATCGAGGACGTCGCGCGCGAGCGCAACGTTACCCCGCGCAGCGTGATCGAGGCGCTGCCATCCTCCATGGTGCGCATTGGCAGTGGTGAGCACTTCGCCGCCGCCATGCAGGACATCGCTGCGTGGGGCGAGGTCACGTTGATCGTTCACACCGATGATGCGATCTTCGAATTCACCGGCGCCATTCCCGCCGGTGAGATTGGGCGCGGCTATTTCAACCTGATGCAGCCGAAGGGGCTGCACGGCCATCTTCGTCACGAGCGCTGCGCAGGCGTCGCTTTCGTCGAGCGTCCGTTCATGGGGAAGTCGTCGGCCTTCGTCGCGTTCGTCAACACCGATGGCGGCATCATGTTCAAGGTGTTCGTCGGCCGCGACGAGACAAGGGCACTGCGGACGGATCAAATGGAGCGCTTCCGGCAGCTTGCGGGCCGGATCGCACCCGCGCTGTAGTTCGTTTCAACCCGTCGGGAGATCAGGATGCAGAGCAAGTCCAGGCTTCGGCATGCGATCCTTACAATCGTCCTGGCGCTCGCGCCGACACAGGCCTTCGCGATTGACCAAGCCCTGCTGCCGCGCAATTTGTCGCCCTGGGGCATGTTCGCCGGCGCCGACATGATCGTGAAGACAGTGATGGTCGGGCTCGCCGTCGCCTCGCTGGCGACATGGACGGTATGGCTCGCCAAGACCATCGAGCTGCGTCGCAAGGGCGCGCTCGCCTTGCGGCGGACACGCGCGCTCGAAGGCAACATGACGTTGGCCGAGGCATCTGCGCGGGCCGGTGACGCGCACGATGCCGTCGCCCAGCTGATCCAGTCCTGCGCCAGGGAAGCCGAACTCTCCGGCGGCATGCTCGATGAGGGCCTGCAGGAGCGGGTGGCGCTGCGGCTCGAGCGGGTCGAGGCGGCGATGTCCAGGCAGATCGCGCGCGGCACCGGCGTGCTCGCGACCATCGGCGCCACTGCGCCCTTCATCGGCCTGTTCGGGACCGTCTGGGGCATCATGAACGCCTTCATCGGCATCTCCGAGAGCCACACCACAAGTCTTGCGGTGGTCGCGCCCGGCATCGCGGAGGCGCTGCTTGCCACTGCGCTCGGCCTCGTTGCGGCGATCCCGGCGGTCGTGATCTACAATCACCTCGTCCGCAGCGTCGCCAGCTATCGCGCGCTGCTCGGCGATGCGTCGGCGCAGCTCATGTTGCTGGTCAGCCGCCAGCGCGACCACCGGGAATTCCGTCTGGCACGGGCGGCGGAGTAGGCCATGGGCGCAAAGCTCGGCGCATCGAAGCTCGGCTCGCGCGGCGACCCGAATGATCTCGACGTTACCCATGAGATCAACGTCACGCCGTTCATCGACGTGATGCTGGTGCTGCTGATCATCTTCATGGTGGCGGCCCCTCTCGCCACCGTCGATATCGGCGTCGATCTGCCGGCCACCGCGGCCGAGCCTGCGCCGCGGCCCGACAAGCCGGTTTTCGTCACCGTCAAGCCGGACCTGTCCATCGCGGTCGGCGAAGACATCATCGCCCGCGAGGTGCTCGCCACCTCGCTCGATGCCGCCACCAAAGGCCGCAAGGACGAGCGGATCTATCTGCGCGCCGACAAGGCTGTCCCCTATGGCGACGTGATGGAAGTGATGAACACCTTGCGCAATGCGGGCTATCTCAAGGTCGCCCTCGTCGGCCTCGACGGACGCAGTTGATGAGCGCCAGCGTCTTCACCCTTCACGAACCGCTTCGGGAGCGCGAAGCCGCGCGCTGGGGCCTATCGGCGGCGGTGATCGTGTTGTTGCATCTGGCTGCCGCGCTGCTTGCGATGAATTGGATCAGGTCGCAACCGGAGCAGGGCGTCAGTCTGCCGGCAATCATGGTCGACATGGCACCGATGACCTCGGCGCCGCAGTCGACACAGGACGACGTTGCGCCGGGACCGGTGATGCAGGAGGCTGACGCCTCACCGCCGGAGCCCGTGGAGCAGCAGATGGTCGAGGAGACCGTTGCTCCGACGCCGCCGCAGGAAAAGCCCGATGTCGTGGCGCCGCCGGAGCAGAAGCTTGAGCCGACCCCGGCCAAGCCGGAGCCCGCGAAGATCGTGCCGGTCGACAAGCCGGCCCTTTTGAAGCCGAAGGTGGTCCGCCGCGAGGCCAAGAGACCGTCCGATGCGAGGCCAGCGCCGCGCACCAGCGCAGCCCCTCGCGCCGAGCGCGAAGCGCCGCTGGCATCGGCCCAGAGCGCGGGCGCGGTGGCGTCGGCGGTCTTGTCCTACAACCAACGCGTCCGCGCACATCTGATGCGCTTTCACTCTTACCCAAGCGGTGGCGGCGGTCAGCGTGGCGTTGCCAGGCTGAGCTTTACCCTCAGCCGCAGCGGACAGGTCACGTCCAGCCGCATCGGCGGTTCGTCCGGCGTTCCCGCTTTCGATGCCCAGGCCATGTCGATGATTCGCCAGGCCTCGCCGTTTCCGCCGTTCCCGGACGAGCTCAAGAACGGCGCGATGAGCTTTTCGATCCCGGTGGAGTTTACGGTGCGGTGACGCGGGGCCGTTTCCTCAAACTCATCGAGAGTGCGGAAATGGACTTTATCCTCGTCATTGCGGGCGCAGCGAAGCGATCCAGGCTTCCTCCGCGGAAAGATTATGGATTGCTTCGCTGCGCTCGCAATGACGGAGGGTGAGGCGCCGACGTTGGTTCCAATCCTCTCCCCGCAGAGCGGGGAGAGGGAGAGGAGCAGGCCTTAATTCGCCTTCAGGAAGTCCGCGACCTCGAGCAGCATGAACTCGTCGTCGTCGGCTTTGTTGGGATCACGGCTGGAAGAGAATGGCAGATTGTTGTCGTTGCCGACGATGATGTGCGTGTCGTCGACGCGATCCACGTTCTCGATGGTGAAGAACGGGAAGGTGTAGACGCCGTCATTGAGCGGCTTCCTGGCCTTTTTGTCGGGATCCCTGATCTTCATGAGATCGATATAGCCGATCTTGCGCACGGGCTTGCCGACATTGGCGTCGTTGAGCTCGATCTTGTAGATGCGCTTGAACTTGGCGAGATCCGGAAAACAGTTATCGCCGCGGGTGCCTTGCGGACAGGCTTTGTCGGCCGTGCCTTCGCCATTGTCGCGCTCGATGATGAGGCCGGAGGCTTGGTCGAGCATGTTGAAATCGCCGATGGCGTTGCCGTTCTGCTCGAACACATATTGCCAATAGCGGCCGGTGAACTTCTCGGCGGCGACGTCGAATTCGAGGATGCGGGAGGCTTCCTTGCCGTCGACCTTCTCCCAGTCCTTCTTCTCGGCATCCCACAGCGGCCCCTCGAGGAGGCCGTACAGGAACTTGCCGTCCTTGGAGGAGGCAAAGCCCTCATAGCCCTTGGAGCGGCGGAGGTTGACGTTGGTGTAGGTCGCACCCGGCGCGCCCGGCGTCGCCACCGCCCAATTGTCGGGCGAGCGCACCGGCTTGCCGTCGGCGATCGTATCGAACACGCCGAGGATCTTGCCTGATTTGTCGGCCTTAAGGATGTAGGGGCCAAACTCGTCGCCGATCCAGAATGCGTCGCCGATGATCTGGAAGCCTTCGGTGTCGAAGTCGGAGCCGGTGAGGTAGCGCTTCGGGGTGTCTTCGTGGACGATGCGGAATGGTACCTTCTTGTCGGGATCGTGCAGGAAGATCGTCTCCAGCCGCTCGATCTTGCCGCTGGCCCAATCCATCTTGTAGCGGTTGAGATACAGCATCGAATCCGGCGAATTGGCGCGCGCGCCCATGCCGTTGTCGGTGATGACCCAGAAGCTGCCGTCCGGCATGGTCTTGATGCCGGAATGGCCCTGCAGCGGCTGGCCCTTGAACGGCAGCGACACGCCGGTCGCCCGCTCATAGGACTTGCCCATCACGGTGCCGAGCGCGTCGACCCGCTTGCCGGTGGTATACTTGCCGGAGGTTTTGAGATCGGCAGGGGCATCGGCGGGGGCTTCGATGAAGGTCGCGGCCGGCATTACCACGTGGCCGGCGAGCTTGGCGGGGAATTCACCCTCGCTCTGCGCGAGCGCGGAGCTCGCGGCGAGAATGACCGTTGCGACGGTGCTGAGAAAAGTCGCGCGCATGTGCGTCTCCTGTTGGCGGACGCACGCCTTATGCGGATCGCGTGTTGCAGTATTGTGAAACCGGGCCAAACGCCGCGGCGCTCTTTGGCACTCTCTTGGAATCCGTCGAGGCCGCCGCGTCCGTGGCGACCTCGCGTGATCCGGTCAAAGCTCAGGCAATCTTGCGGGCGAGGAAGTCGCGGATCAGGGGCGTGACCTCGTCGAACCTGTCTTCGAGTAGGAAATGCCCGGAGTTGATCAGGTGAAACTCCACCTGGGGCAGGTCGCGCTTGTAGGGATGGGCGCCGTCGGCCGGAAAGATGAAATCGTTCTTGCCCCAGACGATCAGCGTCGGCGGCTTGTGCTTCCGGAAATAGGCCTGTACCGCCGGGTACAGCGGCAGATTGGTCCGGTAGTCGTAGAACATGTCGAGCTGGACGTCGTTATTGCCCGGCCGGTCCAGGAGCGCCTGGTCATGGACCCAGTTGTCGGGCGAGATCCGGGCCACGTCCGACATGCCGTCGGTGTACTGGAACTTGGTCGTCTCCAGCGTCAGCAGCTTCATCAATGCCTGACGGCTCGTCGCTGAGCCATCGGCCCAGTATTGCTTGATCGGATTCCAGAACTCCTTCAGTCCTTCGTCGTAGGCGTTGCCGTTCTGGACGATGAGGCCGCTGACGCGTTCGGGATGCTTGAGCGCCAGCCGCCAACCGACGGGAGCACCGTAATCCATGACGTACATCGCATAGCGCTTGACGGCGAGCTGGTCGAGCAGGCCGTCGACGAGCTCGCCGAAGCGGTCGAAGGTGTACTTGAATGATTCCCGCGGCGGCATGTCGCTCTGGCCATAGCCGGGATAATCGGGGGCGATCACATGGTAGCGATCGGCCAGAGCCGGGATGAGGTTGCGGAACATGTGCGAGGAGGTCGGAAAGCCGTGCAGCAGCAGCACAACGGGCGCATCCATCGGCCCGGCTTCGCGATAGAAGATCTTGATTCCGTCGACCGTTTTGGTCCGATGGTACGTGACCGGATATCCGTCGTCGGTGCCTTGCGGCTTCGCCGACGCAGCCGTCGATACCGCGGCAACGGACATTCCGGACAAGCCGAGAAGGAGGTGGCGGCGATCGAGGCCGTTTGATGGGGGCGTTGTCGTCTCGGTGCTCATATCGATCTCCATTGAAGTCGGTGATGACAATTCTTCGGTTGCTGCGCGCTTGGTGTTTCTGGGAAGTTGTCGACGTCAGTCTCGGTGCACGACTCCGCGATCTCCCGACCGCATGGTCGGCGAGGCAAATCGCGGGTCGCGTCGTCGCGGTGGAGCGTCCTACACGCCCTCGTAGACCAGCCTCGTGAAGTAGCCGGGATCGACGAGGAACTGGCCGAATTGCGCGTCGAAGGCGGCAGTGGGCTTGGCGGCGACCGCTTCGTCGCGCGTCTTTCCCTGCTTCTTGAGATTGCCGACGTTGTCCCTGATCGCGACAAGCATGTCGCGGAAACCTTGCAGCTCCGCCTTGGTGCTGACCGGCTTGCCGTGGCCGGGGATAATGATGGTATCGCTCTTGGCGACCGCCAGATTGGCGTCGGATGCCGAGATCATGCCGTCGATGCTGCCGCCGGTCGAATAGTCGATGAACGGGTAGATGCCGTTCCAGAAGGTGTCGCCAACGTGCAGGACGTTGGCCTCTTCAAACATGACCGAGACGTCGCTGTCGGTATGTGCCGGCCCATAGTACTTCAGTGCGATGGATGCGCCGTTGACCTTGAGCTGACGCTCCTTGTCAAAAACCTCGGCCGGCAGCGCGCCGGCGGGAGAGGCGAGGAAATTGTAGTCCCAGTCCTCGACCCGCTGAACGACGGACAGGTGCTTGCGGGTATTTTCGTGCGCGATGATTTTCGCGCCGGCTGCGTGCAGCCACTCATTGCCGTCGGCATGATCGAAGTGCCAATGCGTATTGATCAGATGCGCGACCGGCTCGCTGCCGAGCTCGGCCAGCGCCTTGCTGAGCTGAGGGCGCGAAACGCCGATGCCGGCGTCGACCAGCAGCTTGCCGTCGGGGCCTGTCAGCACCGCGATATTGCCGCCGGATCCTTCCAGCACGCTGATGTTGTTGCGCAGCTTGTGAGTCGTGATCGGGGAGGTCGCAGCACTATCCTTGATCAGGCTGACGATACCGCGGGCCTCGGCATATGCCTGCCTCGGCGTAAGCCATCCCGTCGTGGCGGCGATAGCGCCGCCGGCGCAGCACAGGCAAAAGCCTCTCCGGGACATAGAGGGGAGTTTGGGCGATCCCATGGAATCCTCGCTTTCTGGAGCGAGTATCGGTAGCGCCAAACGCTCCCCCGCCGCCGGTGCAGGAGGTAACACCGGAGTAGGGATCCGATCTATCACGATAGCACGATCGCTTGTGCGAAGCGGACAGCTACTCCTTCACCGCGCCGGTCAGCGAGGAGACGTAGTAGTCGACAAACAGCGAGTAGAAGATCGCCACCGGCAGCGAGCCCAGCAGCGATCCCGCCATCAGCGCGCCCCATTGATAGACGTCGCCGGTGACCAGCTCCGTCAGGATCGCGACCGGCACGGTCTTGTTGGCGCCGCTCTGGATGAAGGCGAGCGCGTAGATGAATTCGTTCCATGATAGCGTGAAGGAGAAGATGCCGGCCGAAATCAGTCCGGGTACGGCCAGCGGCAGCGTGATCCGGCGCAGGATCTGCAGCCGCGTGGCACCGTCGACCAGCGCGCATTCCTCGAGCTCGTAGGGGATCGACTTGAAATAGCCGATCAGGAGCCAGGTGCAGAACGGCACCAGGAAGGTCGGATAGACCAGGATCAGCGCGAGCGGGGAGTCGAACAGGCCGAACTGCACGATGACGGTGGCCAGCGGAATGAACAGGATCGACGGCGGCACGAGATAGGCCAGATAAATGCCGAGGCCGACATAAGGGCTGCCGCGGAAGCGCAGGCGCTCGATGGCGTAGGCGGCGAGCGTGCTCGCGATCAGGGACAGCGTGGTCGAGCCGATCGCCACCGTCATCGTCGTCCACAGCCAGCGCGGATAGGACGTGTCGAACAGCAGGTGCTTGATGTGGGCGATCGTCGGCGAAGATATCCAGAACGGGTTGTGCTGCTTGTAATTGAGCAGCTCCGCGTTCGGCTTGAACGAGGTGATCGCCATCCAATAGAACGGAAACAGCAGGATCAGCACGAAGCAGCCGAGCGGCAGGTAGATCATCATCAGCCGCCGCAGCCCGGAATCCCAAGCCATGGTATCTGGTGCCGCTTTCGCGTCGGCCACGGCAGCGGTTTGCGCGACGGTGTCAGTCATTGCTCTCTCCCTGCTGCCATTTCCGGCGGGCCAGGCCGAAATAGGAGAACAGCGTCGCGAAGACCAGAAACGGGATCATCGACACCGCGATCGCCGCGCCTTCGCCGAGCTCGCCGCCGGCAATGCCGCGCTGAAACGCCAGCGTCGCCAGCAGATGGGTCGAGTTGCCGGGGCCGCCGCGGGTGATGGCATAGACCAGCTGGAAATCGGTGAAGGTGAAGATGATCGAGAAGGTCATGACGATGGCGAGGATCGGCATCATCATCGGGAAGGTAATGTAGCGGAAGCGCTGCCAGGCGCTGGCGCCATCGAGCATCGCGGCCTCGTAGAGCGAGGGCGAGATGGTCTGCAGGCCGGCGAGCAGCGAGATCGCGACGAAGGGAATGCCGCGCCAGATGTTGGCGGCGATCAGCGAGAAGCGCGCCGGCCAAGCCGAGCCGAGGAAGTCCACATTGCTCGACCGCCAGTGCAGCACGTCGACCAGCAGATAGGAGATGATCGAGAACTGCGGATCGTAGATCCACCAGAACGCCAGCGCCGAGAGCACGGTCGGCACGATCCATGGCAACAGGATGATCGCGCGCAGGATGCTCTTGAACGGAAAATGGTTGTTGAGCAGCAGCGCGAGCCAGAAGCCGAGCGCGAACTTTCCGAAGGTCGCGATGCCCGTGTAGACCACGCTGTAGAAGACCGCGTTCCACCACAGGGAATCGGTGAGCAAATACTGGAAATTCTCGAGGCCCACGAACACGCCGCGCCGGCCGATCGTGGTGTCGGTGAAAGCGAGCCAGATACCGAGGCCGAGCGGATAGGTCAGGAACACCGAGAGCAGCCCGATCGCGGGTGCCAGGCACATCACGATCAGGAACGGCTTGTAGTCGAACAGCCGCACCAGCCAGGACGGCTGCCGTTGCGCCAGGGCTTGGGAGGAAAGGGTGGTCACGGACATTCGTGTGTTGTCCTGTTCTGATCTGTCACCACGTCGTCATTGCGAGGAGCGAAGCGACGAGGCAATCCAGACTGTCGCTGCGGGGACGGACTGGATTGCTTCGTTTCGCTCGCAATGACGATCTTTACTTCTGTCGGCGGAAGTACCGCTTGCAGCGTTGCTCGGCTTCCGCGGCCGCGGCCTCCGGGGTTGCGGCGCCTGTCGCAACGGACGATAGCATCTGTATCAGCACGTAATCGGCGGTAACCGCTCCGCTGGCCGTCGAGATCGGTCCCTTGTAACCGCTATAGTAAGTGCTGTTCATGGTGTTCTTGAAGATTGTCACCTTGGGGTCCTGCGACCACACCGCGGCATCGGCATAGGCGGCCAGCGGCTGCGACCAGTAGCCGGAATTGGCGTTGAGCCACGGCTCGTACTGGTCTTTTTCCAGCATGTATTGCAGGAAGGCCTTTGCGGCGTTGGGATACTGGCTGTGCTTGAACACCATGGCGTTGAGCGTGAGCCCGTCCATCGGTGAGACCTTGGCCAGGCCCTTGGGCAGAAGCTGATGCTCGCTGTCGTCGGCGATCGCCTTGGTCGCCGGGTCGTTCTTCAGCGAGAAGTATAGCGAGACGCCGTTGGCGGTCAGCGAGATTTCTTGTGCGGAATAGGCGCGATTGTTTGACACGTCATTCCACGACGGCGTGCCGGCGATGAAGGTCGGGTAGATCTGCTTGACCCAGTTCAGCGCGGCGATCGTCTCCTTGCTGTTGATGACGACGTTGCCTTCCTCGTCGAGCAGGGAGGCGTTGTGCGACCACAGCGTCCAGTTGGCGAAGCCGGTGCCGTCTCCTCTCGCGTTGCCGAGCGCGAAGCCGGCGGGCTTGCCGGCCTTGTGCAGCTTCTGGCACAGGTCGAGGATTCCGGCATGGTCTTCCGGCACCTTGTCGAACCCTACCGATTGCAGGATCGACTTGCGGTAGATCAGGGGCCCCGCGGTCGCACCGAACGGCAGGCCGATCCAGGCGTCGCTCTTGTTCTTCTTGCCGTAGCGCTGTGCCAGCGGCAGCCAGCCGCCATAGCGCTTGCCGATATAATCGGCGACGTCGGTCAATTCGATCAGCTTGTCGATATAGATGTGCGGCGCGTCGGAGAAGCCGATGATGATGTCGGGGCCGGCGCCGGAATTGGCGGTCACTGCGGTCTGCTGGTTGATGTCTTCCCAGCCGACGAAGTCGACCTTGACCTCGACCCCGGTGTCCTTGGTGAACCTTGCCGCATTGGCGCGGAAGACGTCCTCGTCGGCCTGGACGAAACGCACCGGGCGCAGCATGCGCAGGGATGCGCCCTTCTCGATCTCGCGCTTGGGGGCCGGAACGTCGGCCGCCTTGATAGTGGATGTTTGCGCCGCAGCACCGGTGGCGGCGAGCGTTGCAGCGGACAGGCCCAGCGCCAAGGCATCACGACGTGTGATGTCGTTCCTCATCAGTACCTCCCTATGATGTTCCCTTCCCGGCGTTGATCGCCGGTGAAGGGTCGTCCGTTCCGGCGCCTTTACGCCGACCGCCTAGCTGTTCGGCCCGCGATCCATGCTGACGGGTTGCCAGCGGCGGAGCGCGGTGTCTTGCAGCACCGACGGATTGACGCAGCTTACCGGCCACATGCCCTGAAGCACCAGTGACAATTCGTAGCCCACCCGCCGCTTGCGCGCTTCGTCAAACCGTGCCGAGGCCGAGGCGACGTGGGCGGTCAGGGTCACGTTCTCCATGCCCAGCAGGGGATTGTTATGGGAGGGCGGCTCCTTCTCCAGCACGTCGAGGGCGGCGTGCGCGATCCAGCCCTCCTGCAGCGCCTTGATCAGGCTCTCCTCGTCCACGGTGGCGCCGCGCCCGGTGTTGATGAAGATCGAGCCCTTCTTCATCTGCCGAAAGTGCTTCTCGGTCAGCATGTGATGCACCTCGGGCCTTGCCGGGGCATGCATCGAGACGAAGTCGGATTGCGACAGCACCTCGTTCAGCGTCGCCGGAATCACGCCGTGGTCCCACATCAGCGTCTCCTGGATGAAAGGATCGTAGGCCACCATGCGCAGGCCGAACGGCGCCGCGCGCTTCGCAACTGCACGCGCGACGCGGCCGAACGAGACGAAGCCGAGCGTCTGGCCCATCAGCCTGGGGACTTTGAGCAGCGCCGGCCGGCCCTCGGCCCAGCGGCCGCTGCGGACCAAGCGATCCTGCTCGACCAGGCGGCGGAAGCCGGCGAGCAGCAGCATCATGGCGTGATCGGCGACCTCTTCTATGAAGGTGTCGGGTATGTTGGTGACGGGAATGCCGCGGGCGGTGGCGGCCTTGACGTCCACGCTGTCGACGCCGACAGAGCCGAGCGTGATGACCTTGCAGGTCTCCAGAGCGTCAATGATGGTCTTGGTGATTGGGATGCCCTTGGCATAGATGGCGTCCGCGGTCCTTGCGGCGGCGATGAACCCGGCCTCGTCGGCGGGGGCTTCGATGATCTCGGCGTCGATCGGATCGAGCGCCTCGCGCTCATAGGAATAGTCGCTGCCCGCGACGGTGAAGCTCGCGCCCTTCGGCGTCACCACCCTGTATTTCGGCATTTCCTCGCTCCCGATTTGGGTTGTCGGTTCTTGTTGTGACCCGCCTCGACGCGGGGCCTTTGCGTCTTCTACGCGAAATCGGAGCGGTTGCGTACAATCATCGGTTGCCGCCGCGTCGATAAATTGCCGATTTGGGCCGCTGCTTCCGGGCTTCTACGGAGGCACGTAAGTAACTTGCTAAGGCTCTCTCCCTAAAGATTATTGCGATTTTGATCGATCCGTCGCGTGCCCCTGTCCCATTATTGCCGGAGCCAATCGTGAAATTGAGCAATCTGAAGATCGCCCCGAAGCTCGGCATTCTCGTCGGCGTCACCCTGTTCGGCCTCTGCATCTCCGGCGTTCTCGCCGGCTATCTGATGAAGCAGGAGATGGTGAATGCCCGCATAGATCAGGCCAAGGCCATCGTCGAACTGGCACGCAACTATGCGGGCGCTCTAAAGAAGCGCGTCGATGCCGGCGAGCTGACGAAGGACGCGGCCATGGCCGAGCTTCGACGCTACGGCAATTCGATGACCTATGACAACGGCGCGGGCTATCTGTTTGGTACGTCCTACGACGGCATCACCCAGCTTGCGCCCGATCCCAAGCAGATCGGCGCCAACCGCATGGACGTCGTGACCAACGGCCGCAAACTGTCGGTCGAGCTGATGGACGGCGTGAAGGCCAATGGGTCGATCCTGCTGTACTATGAATATGTGAAGCCCGGCCAGCCGACGCCGATCCGCAAGATCGGCTACGCGATGGCGGTGCCCGGCTTCGACATGTATCTCGGCACCGGCGCCTATCTCGACGACATCGACGCCAAGATGGGCCCGGTCTACTGGTTGCTCGGCCTGGCCATGCTCGGCATCTTCATCGTCGCCGGCAGCGTCGCCTGGCTGATCGGCCGCGGCATCAGCCGTCCGCTGGCGCTGCTCGGCGCCCGCATGAAGGATCTCGCCGAGGGCAAGCTCGAAGGCGACATTCCGGGCGTCGGCCGCGGCGACGAGGTCGGTGCGATGGCCGCCACGGTGCAGATCTTCAAGGACAATGCGGTTCGCATCCGCGACCTCGAAAAGACCGAGGCCGATGCAAAGGAGCGCATCGCGGCGGAGCGCCGCAGCGCGATGGAGGGCATCGCCAACGACTTCGAGCGCAGTGTCAACGGCATCGTCCGCTCGGTCTCCTCGGCCGCGGCTGGCATGCAGACGACGGCGCAGTCGATGACCGCGACCGCCAGCGACGCCTCTTCGCGCGCGGCGACGGTCGGTGCCGCCTCGCAAAAGGCCTCCGGCAATGTCGGCACGGTCGCGGCGGCCGCCGAAGAGCTGTCGAGCTCGGTTGCGGAAATCTCCCGCCAGGTCACCCGCTCGACCGAGGTCGCGAGCCGCGCCGTCAGCGACGCCGAGCGTACCAATGCCACGGTGCAGGTGCTTTCGACCGGCGCCGAGAAGATCGGCGAGGTCGTCAAGCTGATCCATTCGATCGCCGCGCAGACCAATCTGCTCGCGCTCAACGCCACGATCGAAGCAGCACGCGCCGGTGAATCCGGCCGCGGCTTCGCGGTCGTCGCCTCCGAAGTCAAGGCGCTCGCCAACCAGACCGCCAAGGCGACCGAGGAGATCTCCGCGCAGGTCGCGGCGATGCAGACTTCGACCAGCGACGCGGTCACGGCCATCTCCGGCATCACCCAGACGATCGCCGAGATGAGCGAGATCACCGCCGGCATTTCCGCGTCGATCGAGCAGCAGGGTGAAGCGACCCGCGAGATCGCCCGCAACATTCAGTCGGTTGCGGCCGGATCGAACGAGATCAACGCCAATATCGGCAGCGTCACTTCGGCTGCGGAAGCGACCGGCACGGCGGCAACCGACGTGCTCACGAATGCTCGCGAGCTGGATAGCCAGTCCGGCGCGCTGCGCAGTGCAGTGGACAGCTTCCTTGCCAAGGTGCGCGCGGCGTAGGGCTTTCGCGCAAGCCGATCTCGATCCAAGACGTCGTCATGCCCGGGCTTGTCCCGGGCATCCACGTTCTCGGGCACCGCACGTGCGGATAGACGTGGTTGGCCGGGACAAGCCCGGCCATGACGGAGAATGCGGCCTACGCTTTCGCGCGCCCCTACTGCTTCTCGATCTTCGCGTTGGTGATCAGCTTCTCCCACAGCACCAGCTGCTCGTTGACGAACTTGCCGAGATCTTCCGGCGTGCCCGAGAACGCGTCCATGCCGAGGGTGGCGAGCTGGGCCTTGATCTCCGGCTTCTCGACGATCTTCCGGATCTCGGCATTGAGCCGGGTCACGATCTCCTTGGGCATGCCGGCGGGACCGAAATAGCCCTGCCAGGACGAGATGTCGAAATCCGGCACGCCGGCCTCCTGCATCGAGGGCAGGTTCGGCACCAGTGGCGAGCGGTCCTTGGTGGTGACGGCGAGCGCGCGCAGAGCGTTGCCGTTGACGTGCGGCAGGCCGGTGAGAATGTCCACGAACATCATCGAGACGCGACCGCCCATGACGTCGTTGAGCGCCGGCGGCGAACTCTTGTAGGGCACGTGCAGCAGGTCGAGCCCGGCATTGTGCGCAAAGGTCGCACCGGAGACGATCGCGGAGGACGATCCCGAGGCGTAGCTCAGCTTGCCCGGATTGGCCTTGCCGTAGGCAACGAGTTCGCCGACGGTCTTGGCCGGCACTTCCGGATTGACGACCAGCATGAAGGGTAAATCGCCGGTGCGCGCAATCGGGGTGAAGTCCTTGACCGGATCGTAAGTGAGGCTCTTGAGCAGGTAGGGATTGGCCGAATGCGTGGTGTTGGTGGTCACCAGCAGCGTGTAGCCGTCGGGGGCGGCCTTGGCGACATAGCTTGCGGCGAGCATGCCGTTGGCGCCGGCCTTGTTCTCGATGACGATGCCGACGCCGAGCGCCTGCGACAGGTGCTGCGAGATCAGCCGCGTCGTGGTGTCGGTGCCGCTGCCGGCCGCGAACGGCAGCACCAGCGTGATGTTGCGGCTCGGATAATTGTCGGCCCTCGCCGCGGATGCGGCGGCAAGACCCAGTGCGACCGTGGCGGCCGTACCCAGCTTTCGAATCAGCCCTGACATCATCTTTGATCGTTCCCTCTTTTGGTTGGCGGGGAACCTAGCGTCTCCTCGTCGAAATCGGAAGCCGGGAGTTTATCGACCGCTCGCGTGCCCCGGACGCAGCGCAGCGCTCCTTCAGCGGTGCGCTGCAGAGCCGGGGCCCACGCTTTGGCACGCTGGGTTCCGGCTCTGCGATGCATCCATCTTACCGGGGACACTGATATTCTTTCCGTACGTCCGTCGTGCGGAATTACTTCACGGCCGAGCCTTGGCGTGAGGCGATCACGACGCCGGCGAGCACCAGCGCGTAGCCGATCAAATGGAACAGCTGCAGCTTTTCGCCGAGCAGCAGGATCGCCATCGCCGAGCCGAACACCGGCACGAGATGGAAGAACGGCGCGGCGCGGTTCGGGCCGATCAGCGCGACGCCGCGGTTGAAGAACAGATAAGCCAGCGTCGAGGGAAAGATCAGGATGTAGCCCAGCGTCGCCAGCGTGATCCCGTCGAACTGCAGCACGCGGCCGCTTGCCGCCTCCCAGATCGCGGCGGGGATCAGCATCGTCGCGCCGCAGCAGGTGGTGAAGGACAGGAACGACAGTTGGTGGATCTTGGGCCGGCGCGGGATGAAGGCCGAGTAGATCCCGAATGCCACCAGCGAGGAGGCGAACATGAGGTCGCCCCTGTTGAAGCTGATGCTTGCGAGCGCGGCGAGATCGCCGCGCAGGATGATGATCAGCACGCCGAGAAGCGAGATCGCGATGCCGGCGAACTGGGCACCCGTCAGCCGCACCCCGAACAGCACCAGCGACCACAGCGCTACGAACAGGGGACCGGCCGACTGGATCAGCAGCGCGTTCAGCGCCTCCGTATACTGCATCGCCCAATAGGAGATCGCATTGTTGAAGGCGAAGCCCACCAGCGACAGGAAGAGCATCAGCGGCAGGCTGTTGCGCAGGGCAGGCCAGTCGCGCTTGAGATGCGGCCAGGCGAACGGCAACAGGATCAGGAAAACGCCGAACCAGCGGATCGTGGTCACGGTCAGCGGCGGCACATGCGCACCGACATGGCGGGCGAGCACGATGTTGCCGGCCCAGAACAGCGAGCTCAGGCTGAGCAGCAGATAAGGCTGGTTGTTGAGCCAGCCGGCCGGACTGGAGGCGGGTGGCGCGGGTGAAGCGGTCGTCATTGGCGTTGGATACGAGCTTGCCCAGATCGGCATCGTGGCACAAGTCACGCGGCCGCAATGCTACAATGCAGGCAAACCCTGAGGAGGCGACTTTGCCGGTGAATATGTTGAACATCGCGGGGCTGGAAGGGTTCGATCCCCAGGCGCCGGTGGTGATGCTGAACCTGATGCGATTCCACGCCCGCTCGCGCGACGGGAACGGATCCGGCTGGGACGCCTATTTGCGCTACAGCGCCGTCACCGTGCCAATGATCAAGGCGCGCGGCGGCACCTTGCTCTGGACCGGCGAGGCCAAGGCCGTCGCGCTGGGACCGCACGCCGGCAACGACTGGGATTTCGTCGCGCTGGTCCATTACCCCACCGTCGCGGCTTTTTTGGACATGATGACATCGGAGGCCTACGAGACGCAGGCCGATCCGCATCGCCTCAACGGCTGCGCCGAGCACGTCATCATCGCGACGCGCGAGGCCTACAGCAAGTTCAGCGCTGGCTGACACGGCCGGCCGGGCCCGCCGGCCTATCACCGAGCCGCGTGTTGCAGCCGGGTTCTGCAACCTTTTCGAAGCAGCCGACTGCCACAGAATGTGAACTATTCGATTGCGCGCGGAGGACAAAGATGGTGCCTTTGGCATGTACGTCGGGGCATCGCGGCCCGGCGTGACGTGTTGTGGTGCTGCTGCCTCCCGGTCGATTGTCGTTTCGTAGGGGATCAGATGCTTTGTGAGCGGTGCGGCGGGGACAATCCGGCGACGAATCGCTTCTGCCACGGTTGCGGCGCGGCTCTGCCGATGGCGTGTCCCGCGTGCAATCATCTCAGCCCACCCGGCTCCGGTTTCTGCGGGGGCTGCGGCGCAGCCTTGGGTGCCGCGAGCAGGCCCGTCTCGGCGCCGGCCCTGCGGTCCGTTCGTGGCGAACTGAAGCAGGTGACGGTGCTGTTCGCCGATCTCGTCAGCTCGACCGAGATGGTAGCCGGTCTGACCGCCGAAGACGCCATGCAGCGGCTCAAGCCGGCGCTCGATGCCATGTGTACCGCCGTGGAGCGGTTCGAGGGCACGGTCGTACGCACGCTCGGCGACGGCATCCTCGCCTTCTTCGGCGCGCCACGCGCGCAGGAGGGCCACGCTTTGTTGGCATGCGAGGCTGCGCTGGCGATCAGGGACACGTTTCGCCTGCGCGACGATGGCATGTCGGTGCGCGTCGGACTGCATTTCGGTGAGATCGTCGCGGATGCTCCGCTCGTCGACACGGTCACCGAGCACGGCGCTTACGGCCTCACCATTCATCTCGCAAGCCGCCTGCCGGCCAAGGCTGATCCGAACGAGATCTGCTTGACCGACGAGACCTACCGTCTGGTGCGCTCGTTCTGCGAAGTCGGCCCGCTCGGCCGTCATCGTCTGCGTGGTGTGCCGGAGCCGATCGAGCTTTATCTTCTGAAGGACCTAAAGCCGGCGGTCGCCAGCCAGCAATTCCGGGGAGTCTCTCTGGCGACGTTCCGCGGGCGTGAGCGGGAAATGACCGTGCTGCAGAGGACCCTTGCGGCGGTCGAGACCGGCGGATCCTGCGTCACCGGCATCGTCGGTCCGCCCGGAACCGGCAAGAGCCGGCTATGCTATGAATTCGCGGAATGGTGCCGAGCGCGTCTCATTCCGGTGTTGGAGGCCCGCGCGCAGCCCTATGGCGCGGCAACGCCGCTGCAGCCGGTGCTGGAATTCCTGCGGTCGACCTATTTCAACGTCTCGCCGGACGACGAGCCCGATCTGGCGGTGAAGCAGATCGCCACGCGCTTGGCCGAGCTGGGCTCGACCTTTGAGGCGGACCTTTGGCTGGTCTGCGATTTCCTCGGGGTTCGGCACGGCCAGGGGCCGCCGTCCTGGCTTAGTCCGCGCGCACGCAACGTTCGTTTGCTCGACATCGTCCGACACATGGTTCGCCAGCGGGGTGCCTCGGCGTCGGTGATCATCATCGAAGACCTGCATTGGCTCGATCAGGCCAGCGAGGAATTCGTCGCCACGCTCGTCGATGCGGTGATCTCCACCAAGACCGTGCTGATCGTGAACTTCCGGCCGGCCTATTTCGCTCCCTGGATGCGCGGGCCACAGTACCAGCAGATCGAGCTCGCCGAGCTGTCGCCGACGGACACGGACGATCTCGTCGACGAGCTGCTCGGTCCGCGGGACGAACTCCTCGACGTGCGCCGGCGCGTCGCCGAGCGAAGCGGCGGCAACCCCTTTTTCGCCGAGGAGCTGATCCGCTCCCTGGTCGAGCACCTGGTCATTGTCGGCGAGCAAGGCAGTTACCGACGCGGCCTCGCCGGGGCCGCCGACGTGTTGCCCCCAACGGTGCAAGCCGTGATCGGCGCGCGGATCGATCGACTGGCGCCCGGCGATCGCGACCTCCTGCACACGGCCGCGATCATCGGCAAGGAATTCCAGCTCGCGGTGCTGCAAAGTGTCGCCAGCCTGCCCGCGGGTGAGCTCGAAGCGGCGCTGGTCCGACTCTGTTCCGGTGAAATGCTGCAGGCGCGCGGCGGCAAGGACGGCCAGGACTACAGCTTCCGGCATCCGTTGATCCAGGAGATCGCCTATTCGACCCAGCTCCGCGCGCGGCGCAGCCTCCTGCACGCGCGCGTGGCGCGGGCGATCGTGCAATACTTCCCCGAGCGGCTCGACGAATTCGCAGCGCTTCTGTCGCATCATTTCGAGCAGGCCGGCGAACTCGATGCCGCCGCCGAATTTGCGGCACGGGCCGCACGCTGGATCGGCTCGACGAATCCGGCGGAAGCGATCCGGCATTGGCACAAGGTGCGTGCGCTGAAGGGGGGCCAGAAGCGCAGCCCGGCGGGCGACGCGCTCAGGATCGCGGCCAGCAGCCAGATCGCCTGGCTGGGTTGGCGCGAAGGCATGACGTCGGAGGATGCAAAGCCCTTCATCCAGGAAGCGCTGGAATGGGCGCGTGACATCGACGATTCGATGATTCCGCTCCTGCTATTCGTCGAAGGGCGGATTGCGGGTGCGAGCGGGGGGCAAGCCGATGCGTATGTTGACACCGTCAAGGAAGCGCTGGCGCTGACTGAAGCGCGTCAGCTGACCAGCCGCACTGCGACGCTCAATGCCTCGCTCAGCCAGGCCTATGGCTGGGCCGGTCTCTTGCGTGAAGCGCTCGCGGCGAGCGATGCGGCACTCGCAGGCGCATCCGGCATCACCGACTTCGAGCACCAATTCCTTGGCTACAACGTCGAACATTGGATTCTCAGCCTGCGCGGACGAATCCTGGTCCGACTCGGTCGTTTCGACGAGGCACGGCTTTGCCTGGATCGCATCCTCGCCATCGACCCGACGCTGATCGACCCGACGGTTCAGTTCATCGCCAATCTCGGCTATGTCGATCTCGCGTGGTGCCTCGACGATTCCGCGATGGCGTCTACCCATGCTTGGCGCGTGATCGAACTGGCGACGCGCCAAGCCAGCCCATATTTGCGCGCCTATTCGCTGGCCTGCATCGGTACGGCCCAGGGCATCGCCCAGAACTATCAGGCGGCCATCCCATCGTTGACGGAAGGCGTTGAGTTCGTTCGCAGTGCGCGCGTCGCCATGGAGATCGAACCCGAGATGCTGGCGAGCATCGCGGACTATCAGCTGTGTGCCGGCGCCCACGCCGCAGCAGTCGACAAGGCGCGGGAAGCGATCCGCGTCGCTCAGGAGCGGCATGCCCGCCTGCCGGAATGCCGGGCCACCATTACGCTCGCAGCAGCGCTTGCTGCGAGCAACGAGCCGGAGCACCTTGGCGAGGTGGCCCGCCTGGTCGAGCACGCCGAGCGCCTGTTCAATCTGACGGGCGCCGCCATCTACGGCGGGCTGCTCGAGCAAGTGCGACGGCGGCTGTCGGTCGGCGCGTGAGGCTACAGTTTCCGCACGATCAGCGTGAACTCCATCAATCCATAGCCCTCATGCACCTCGGCTGTGGAATTGAAACGGGTAGCGCAGTGTCGCGCCCATGATGCGGTGTCGGTGGTGTAGAGGCCGTCGCGTCTGGCTGCCGGCGGCCGCTGTTTCATGAAATTGACGGCGAAGCCGCGCGCGGTGGTGCAGTGGAGGTCGTCGAGGGTCGCCGCGATGAAGCGCTCCCAATCCTGCCGCTTTTGGTTTCGCGCGACGTTGAAGATGCCGCTCGCGACCGCATAGTCGGCCGTCCGCGGACTGGCATGGCCGAGGACGAAGGCGGCCCTGTTGTGCTCCCGCCATTTCTGCCGGGCACGCCGCACCATTGCATGCGAGACGTCGATGCCGAGATAGTCGACCGCACAGCCGCGATGCCTGCGGTCAAGATAAGCGATCAGCGCGCCATAGCCGCAGCCGTAATCGTTCAGCGAAAAGGGCGACGAGAAATCGCACAGCTTCAGCAACTGGACGAATCGCAGCTCCTGCGTGGCCTGGCAGGTCCAGTCGACACCGTTGGGCGTCGCACCAAAGCGTGCGACCTTCGCCGAATAATAGGCGGCGATGTCGTTGTAGACGTGGGCGAGCGCTTCGTTCGTTGAACCGGCCAGCTCGCTTGCGATGGCGGCGCGCACCGTTCCGGGCCTATTTCTTCTTCGACTTCTTCTTCTTGTCGCCGCCTTTGCCCGCCGGCGGGACTTGGGGCGCCATCGGCACTGAGATCGTGAGATAGGTTCGGTCGATGTAGAAGATCGGAGTATCCTCGCGAACGACGACCTTGAGACCGTAGCCGCTCGAGTCGCGAGAATCATGCGCTTTCATGAAGCACGGCAGCGGTGACTTGCGCGCGAAGTTCTTGATCAACGCGTTCACGATGCGCTGCTCGCCGTTTTCTCCGTCCTGGTCGGACGGCACCTTGGCGAGCCACTTCAGCACGCTGTACCAACGGTTCTTGGCACGGTTGTTGTTGAGGCCTCCCAGTCCGAGCAGCTTCGCGCTGTCTACGAAGGGCCGCCCTTCCTGAAAGATGTCGAATTCATCCTGCAGGGCCTTGATCTCGGACACGCCGCCGGCGGCGAATTCGACGTCTCCCTGCTCGGGACCGAATCTCAAATTGAACAGATCAAAAAGCGGACCGATATAAATATCGTCCTCAGCCATCAACGCGCCCATACCACTCTCCCTGACAATCAGAGCTGGGTTATCGGATCGGAAGTCAGCAGTGCGATATTCAACCTTGATCCCAGGCAAATTGCAAGCAAGCTGGGCGGTGGGCTGCGCCCGGAACGATGCGCGCTCGTCTCGCCGTTCAGCTCGCCTGCTTCCGTGACGCCACGAACACGCCCGACAGCACCAGCGCAAACCCGATGAAGTGGAACGCCTGCGGGTGCTCGCCCAGGAAGGCCATCGCCATGATCGAGCCGAACACCGGCACGACATGGAAGAACGGCGCGGCGCGATTGGCGCCGATCAGGCGGACGCCGCGATTGAAGCAGAGATAGGCCAGCGTCGAGGGAAACACGGCGACGTAGAACAGCGTCAAGAGGTTCGGTCCGTCGAGCTTCATGACCGGGCGCGCGGACAATTCCCAGATCTCGAGCGGAATGAGACAGGCCGCACCGACCCCGAAGGTGAATGCGAGGAACGACAGCCCGTGCATCGGTGGCCGTTTCAGCGTCAGCACCGAATACAGCGCGAAGATGATCAGTGCGACGATGAAGATGAGGTCGCCCTTGTTGAAGTCGATGCTGGACAGCGTGGTGAAATCGCCGTGCAGCAGAATGGTCAGCACGCCGCACATCGATAGGGCCACGCCGAACGCCTGCGCCGCGGTGAGCCTGACGCCGAGAATGGCCAGCGACCACAGCGCCACGACCAGCGGCGCTGCCGACTGCAGCAGCAGCGTGTTGAGGGCCTGGGTATGCTCCAGCGCCCAATATTGCAGCGTGTTGAAGGCGCCGATGCCGGTGATCGAGAGCGTGATCATCAGTCCGAGCCTGCCGCGGATCGCGGGCCAGTCCTGGGCAAGGTGTTTCCAGGCGAACGGCAGCACGAGGAGGAAGGCGAAGAACCAGCGCAGGAATGACAGCGTGACCGGCGGGATGTGGCCGGCCGCCAGCCGCCCGACGATGGCATTGCCGGCCCAGCACAGCGCGGTGATGCTGAGCAGGAGGTAAGGCTGGTTGGCGATCCAGCCGTGGCCGGATGTTTCGGTGCCGGTGGTCTGGCCGGTGGCGGACATTGTGATTGTTATGGCCCCGCGTCATGCGCCGGGGCTCCCGGCCCGGCGACGTCCGGGCCGGCTCGTGGCCCGGCCTGCCCAAAGACACGGAAACAGGCCCGATATCAATGGCGCGGGGTGCATCGCCATCATGCGCCGGCGAAGCGGCGGAACCCTCATCGCTTGCGCGCGCTGCGGATCGCGAACGACTTCAACAGCTCGGCGCAGGCGAGGTAGAGCCCGACGAGCAGCGCGATCGCAGCCATCACGACCGGCGGCGGAGTAACGAAGCCGAACCAGGTCCCCAGCGGTGTGAACGGCAGAACCATCGCGACCAGCAGGGCGGTCAGCGAGGACGCCGCGAGCGCCGGATCTGGCCGGTTGCGCCAGGGCCGGCCATTGGTGCGGATGATGAAGATGACGAGGATCTGCGTCGCCATGGATTCCACGAACCAGGCGGTGCGGAATTCCTCCGGCGTCGCCTTGAACAGGAACAGCAGCGCGACGAAGGTGAGGACGTCGAACACCGACGACAGCGGCCCCATGATCGCGGCGAAGCGCACCAGCCGCGACATGCTCCACACCTGCGGCTGTGCCGTTGCCTGCGCCGATACCCGGTCGAAGGGAATGCCGAGCTCGGAGAGATCGTAGAGCAAATTGTTGAGCAGGATCTGCGTCGGCAGCATTGGCAGGAACGGCAGCGCGATCGAGGCCGCGGCCATCGACAGCATGTTGCCGAAATTCGAGCTGGCGCCCATGCGGACATATTTGAGGATGTTGGCGAAGGTGCGCCTTCCCTCTGCGACGCCGTCGGTTACGACTTCGAGATCCGAAGCCAGCAGGATCATGTCGGCGGCGGCCTGCGCCACGCCGGTTGCGCCGTCGACCGAGAGGCCGACATCGGCGACTTTCAGGGCCGGTGCGTCGTTGATGCCGTCGCCGAGGAAGCCGACCACCTCGCCGCCCGCCTGCAACGCCTTCACGATTCGCGATTTCTGGTCCGGCGCGAGCCGGCCGAACGCGTCGGTGGAGCGCACCTGCACGGCGAGCGCCTCGTCGCTGAGTTCGGCGATGTCGGCCCCCGACAGTACCCGTTCGGCGTTGAGCCCGACCAGGCCGGCCAGCCGCTTCACCACCACGGGATCATCGCCCGAGAGGATCTTCAAGCTCACGCCGCTTTCCGCGAGCCGGGTGATGGCGGCTGCGGCCGTCGGCTTCGGCGGATCGGCGAAGGCGCAAAAGCCTTCGAAGACGAGGCCGGTCTCGTCCTCGGTCTCGACCTCGCGGGTTGCGCCGCTCCATGGCCGCGAGGCGATGGCGACGCAGCGCAGGCCCTCTGCCGCGAGCTGATGGACGCGCGCCATTGCCGCCGTTCGCGCATCGTCGTCCATCACGCCGCTGCGCTGGGTCGTGCACAATTCCAGCACCGCCTCCGGCGCGCCCTTGACGATCAGCAGCGTGCCTTCGGGGCCGGTCGCAAGCGCCGATCCCAGCCGCCGCGAGAAGTCGAACGCCTGCCGTCCCGCAAGCGACCAGCCCTGCGCGGCATTCGGCTGGCCAGCAACGAGCGCCGCATCGAGCGAGCCGCGATCGCCGCCGAGTTCGGCGGCGATCGCACCAAGCCGCGCGGCGCGGACATCCTCTTTGCCGTCGGCGTCGAGGCTTCTCGCCAGCGTGATCTGGGCCGAGGTCAGCGTGCCCGTCTTGTCCGTGCACAGCACGGTCATGGCGCCGAGATCGTGGATCGCGGCGAGGCGCTTGACGATCACCTTACGGCCGGCCATGCGCAACGCGCCGCGGGACAGCGTCACCGTCGTGATCATCGGCAGCAGCTCCGGCGTCAGTCCGACCGCGAGCGCGACGGCGAACAGCAGCGAGTCCATCACCGGGCGGCCGAACACCACGCGGACCGTGAGCACCACCAGCACCAGCGCCAGCGTGGCGCGCGCGACCACGAAGCCGAATTCGCGCAGATCGCGCTCGAACGGCGAGGGCGCCTGCATCTCGGCAAGGGCGGATGCCGCCGCCCCAAACACGGTGTCGCGTCCCGTGTCGGCGACGAGCGCGATCGCCTCGCCGGTCTGCGCCACGGCGCCGCGGAACAGCGCGTTCGAGGTGTCGTCGGCATCGGCGCACGGTCCGGCCCGCTTCTGCACCGGATAGGGCTCGCCGGTGAGCGCGGCTTCGCCGGCCGTGAAGGCCGTGCTCTCCAGGATCAGCGCGTCGGCCGGGATGATGTCGCCGGCACGGACGCGCAGCAGATCGCCGGGCACGACGTGATCGACATCGATCTCGCGGAAGATGCCGTCGCGCCTGACTTCGGCCTTCAGCGCCACCGAGCGGCGGAGAATCTCCGCGGCGCGGACGGCATGGCCCTCCTGGATGGTGTCGAGTCCGATCGAGAGCGCGAGGATCAGCACGATGATGAGGCCGCCGATCTCGTCGCCTGTCAGCATCGAGATGATGCCGGCCACGAGCAGGATCAGCGACAGCGGTTCGAGCAGCCGGCGCAGGATCGCGCGCGCCGCGCCCTCGACGCGCGGCGGCGCGTCGCTGTTCGGTCCGAAGCGGTCGAGGCGCTGCGCGGCCTCGGCGGCCGTCAGTCCCTGCAAGGAGCAGCCGAGCCGGGTGCAGAGCTCGGGCGGCGCGAGATGCCAGAATTTGGAAGCGACGCAGGTTGGACTTTCCGGCAAGCGGAGCTCCGGTGGCAGGACATGTCATGCCGCCAGATGCCTCTAAATTCGCAGTAACCTATTGACCTAAAGCAATCCGGACTTCCGATCGCGGGCTAGCATGATGCGATCGCTCCGGCCTTGCCGGACCCAACAAACGAAATCGAGACGTGCACCCGCCGGTTGGTCTGGTGTGATTTGCACGGCATTGTGCATGGTCGAGCAAACAGCAATCCTGCAGCGGCCCAAGAGTAGGCTGTCCGCTGCGGCCCTATGGTCGGGCTTCCTCGGTCACAAATGGTTCATCCTCGCCGTCGTCGTCCTGGCCGCCCTCGGCGGCTGGCAGGGCACGCGCGTGATCGTGGGACCGGCAATCGTCGTCGATCCGGTCAGGAGGGGTCGGCTGGTCGAAACGGTGGTGGCGAGCGGCCATGTCGAGACGCCCTATCGGGTCGAGATCGGCAGCCAGATCACCGGAACGGTGCAGGACGTCCTGGTTCAGGAAGGCGAGAAGGTCACCAACGGCCAGCCGTTGATTTCGCTGGAGGCGCGCGAGCTGAAGGCGGCGGTGGTGCAGGCGCAGGGCGCGGTGGCGCAGGCCGAGGCCCGCATCAGACAGCTCGAGGAGCTGACGCTGCCGTCCGCCAACGAGGCGCTGACGCAGGCCAAGGCGACGCTGCGGAATGCCCAGCAGACCTATGACCGCACCGCGCAACTCGAACACAACGGCTATGCGACGCGCGCCGCGCTCGACGACGCGCAGAAGACGCTCGACGTCGCGCGCGCCCAGATGCGCTCGGCGCAATTTCAGGTCTACACGGCAAGTCCGGGCGGCAGCGACTATGTGATGGCCCAGACCCTGCTCAACCAGGCCCGCGCCAACCTCGACACGGCGGAGTCCCGGCTAGGCTATGCGACGGTCGTCGCGCCGCGCGACGGCGTCCTGATCACGCGCAGCGTCGAACGCGGCACCGTGGTGCAGCCGGGCAAGGCGCTGCTGGTGCTGGCTCCGGCGGGCGATTTGCAGCTCGTGCTGCAGATCGACGAGCGCAATCTCGGCAAGATCGCGCTCGGGCAGAAGGCGATCGCCTCCGCCGATGCCTATCCCGACCGGCGCTTTCCCGCCGTCATCACCTACATTAATCCTGGCGTCGACATCTCCCGCGCCTCGGTCGAGGTGAAGCTGACGGTCGCCGATCCCCCGGACTATCTGCGCCAGGACATGACGGTCTCGGTGGACATCGAGGTCGCGGCCAAAGACGATGCGCTGGTCCTGCCGTTGCGTTCTGTGCACGACGTCCTGTCGGGCGCGCCCTGGGTGCTCGGCGTCAAGGACGGTCGCGCCGTCCAGCGGCCGGTGAAGATCGGCCTGCGCGGCAACAACTATGTCGAGATCACCGGCGGCCTCGCCGCCGGCGACGTCGCGATTCCGCAGAGCTCCGGTGTCCTGACCGGCCAGCGCGTACGGCCCGTCCTGCAATGACCCCTTGGCTGCCCATCGAGTGGACGATGGCGGTGCGCTTCCTGCGCGAAGGCCGGCTGCAGACCATCTTCATCATCGGCGGCATCTCGATCGGCGTCGGCGTCATCGTCTTCATGTCGGCGATGCTGGCGGGGCTCCAGGCGAACTTCATCAAGCGCGTGCTGACCTCGCAGCCGCAGATCCAGCTGCTGGCGCCGGATCAGATCGCGCGCCCCCTGCGCAACGGCCCGGGCGAGATCGAGGACCCCGCGGTGCAGCGTCCGAGCCAGCGGGTGATCTCGATCGATCAATGGCCGAAGATCAGGAGTCAGATGCAGGCGATGACCGAGGTGGTCGCGGTCTCGCCGACGATCCTCGGGTCGGCGCTCGCGATCCGCGGCGACGCCAGCCGCTCGGTGAACCTGTCGGGCGTCGAGCCCGATTCCTACTTCAAGATCGTCAGGGTGCCGGACTACATCGTCGCCGGCGAACCGCGGCTGACCAGCGAGGACATCGTCATCGGCGTCGAACTCGCCAAGGATCTCGGCGCCACCGTCGGCGACAAGCTCAACATCCGCGCCGCGTCGGGAGCGACGCGTGTGCTCACGGTTTCCGGCCTCGTCGATCTCGGCAACAAGAGCGTCAACCAGCGCGTCTGCTACGTCGCGCTACGCACCGCGCAGTCGCTGCTCGGCATGATCGGAGGCATCACAACAATCGACATCACGGTCAATGACATCTATGCGGCCGAGGAGATCGCCCGGCGCATCCAGGCCGCCAACGTGGTTGAAGCCGACAGCTGGATTAGGACCAACGCGCAGTTCTTCAGCGCGGTGCAGGCCCAGCAGAACACCAACACCCTGATCCGCCTGTTCGTCGGGCTCTCGGTCGCGTTCGGCATCGCGGCCGTGCTGGTCGTCTCGGTGATCCAGCGCTCCAAGGACATCGGCATCCTGCGCGCAATGGGCACCTCGCGCGGCCAGGTCCTGCGGGTGTTTCTGGTCCAGGGCGGGCTGCTCGGATTCGTCGGCTCGCTGTTCGGCGCGGCGATGGGGGCTTTCGCGCTGGTCTACTGGCATTCGGTGGCGCGCCAGGCCGACGGCACCGAATTGTTTCCGTTGATCCTGGAGCGGAGCCTGTTCGTCTACACCGCGCTGCTGGCCACCGTCACGGGCCTGCTGGCTGCGATGGCGCCGGCGGTGCGCGCGGCCAAGCTCGATCCGGTGGTGGCGATCCGTGGCTAGCGAGATCCTCAGGCTCGAGAACGTGTGCAAGGCCTACAATGTCGGCCTGCCGACCGAGACCGAGGTCCTGCACGACATCGATCTCAGGCTCGACCACGGCGAGTTCCTGGCGCTGATGGGCCCATCCGGCTCAGGCAAGAGCACGCTGCTCAACATCGTTGGCCTGCTCGACCGGCCGACCTCGGGCCGGCTGCTGATCAAGGGCCAGGACACTGCCGCCCTCGGCGACGCCGAGATCACCCGCCTGCGCGGCCACACCATCGGTTTCGTCTTCCAGTACCATCTGCTGATCTCGGCCTTCACGGCGCGGGAGAACGTCATGATGCCGATGCTGGTCGACCGCGGCTTTCCCGGGGCCGACATCGAGGCGCGGGCAGACCGGCTGCTGGGGCAGGTGGGGCTGGAGAAATTCGCCGGCAATCTCGCGAACAACATGTCGGGCGGCCAGCAGCAGCGGGTGGCGGTGGCCCGCGCGCTCGCCATGAGTCCCGACCTCGTGCTGGCGGACGAGCCGACCGGCAATCTCGACACCCGGTCGGCGGACGCCGTGTTCGAGCTGATGCGGCAGGTCAATCGCGACAGCGGCACGAGCTTTCTGCTCGTCACCCATAATATGGACCTGGCGCGGCGCTGCGACCGCATCATCGAAGTGATTGACGGCCGCATTCGGTCCTGACGCCGCTAAGCCGGTCCCGCGGGACGGATTTTTAGGGTATATCAAGGGCTTGGATTGCTTTCGGGCCCCGAAAAAGCCCCCTTCTTGCTTGCCTAGAGAGGCCGCTTCCTTTATCGGGTTGGCAGCCTCGCGTGCGAACGGCCTTCGGCCGGGAATTGGGCTGGGCGCATCTAAATTCTTCGAAGGATACCCCGCGAATGGCCAATGTTGTCGTCGTCGGCGCCCAATGGGGCGACGAAGGAAAGGGCAAGATCGTCGACTGGTTGTCGGAGCAGGCGGATATCGTCGTCCGCTTCCAGGGCGGTCACAATGCCGGCCATACGCTGGTGATCAACGGCAAGACCTACAAGCTGGCGCTGCTGCCCTCGGGCGTGCTGCGCGACCAGAAGCTCTCGGTGATCGGCAATGGCGTGGTGTTCGATCCCGCCGCCTTTCTCGACGAGGTCACCAAGCTGCGCTCGCAGGGCGTCGCGGTCTCGCCGGACAATCTGCGCGTCGCCGAGAACGTCACGCTGATCCTGCCGCTGCACCGCGAGCTCGATGCCCATCGCGAATCCGCCAGCGCGGCGACCGCCATCGGCACCACCCGCCGCGGCATCGGGCCTGCCTATGAGGACAAGGTCGGCCGCCGCGCCATCCGCCTGATGGACCTCGCCGACCTCGACACGCTCCCGCACAAGATCGACCGGCTGCTTGCCCACCACAACGCATTGCGGCGCGGTCTCGGCCTGCCTGAATTCGACGGCAAGGTGATTTTGAAGGAGTTGAGCGCACTGGCTCCGGAGCTGCTGCCCTATGCCGAGACGGTCTGGCGGCTGCTCGACATCAAGCGGCGTGAAGGCAAGCGCATGCTGTTCGAGGGCGCACAAGGCGCGCTGCTCGACGTCGACCACGGCACCTATCCCTACGTCACCTCGTCCAACACAGTGGCGGCGCAGGCCGCGACCGGCTCGGGCCTCGGCCCCGCCGCGGTCGGCTATGTGCTCGGCCTGTGCAAGGCCTACACCACCCGCGTCGGCCAGGGCCCGTTCCCGACCGAGCAGGACAACGAGACCGGCCGCAGGATCGGCGAGCGCGGCCGCGAGTTCGGCACCAACACCGGCCGCCCACGCCGCTGCGGCTGGTTCGATGCCGTGTTGGTCCGTCAGGCGGTCCGCACCTGCGGGATCAACGGCCTCGCGCTGACCAAGCTCGACATTCTCGATGGCTTCGACACCATCGAGGTCTGCACCGGCTACAGGCTCGACGGCAAGGAGATCGACTATTTCCCGGCCGGTGAGGGCGCCCAGGCCCGGGTCGAGCCGATCTACGAGACCATCGAGGGCTGGAAGGAGCCGACCGCCGGGGCGCGGTCCTGGGCCCAGCTGCCCGCCCAGGCCATCAAATATGTCCGTCGGATCGAGGAATTGGTGGGGTGCCCGGTCGCACTGCTTTCCACCAGCCCCGAACGCGAAGATACTATCCTCGTGCAAAACCCGTTTGAGGCTTAACGATCTCTTACCAGGACGCGCGTATAATTGAGTTGAAATGGCTGATTACTATCCGCTGATCGCCCGCGCTATTGCCGCCCTGGACCCCAATGCTCCCGGCGAAAGCCGTCGCGCGCTCTATGAGCGGGCGCGGACGGCGTTGATCGCCCAGCTGCGCAGCGTGCAGCCGCCGCTTTCCGAATCTGAGATCACCCGCGAGAGGTTGTCGCTGGAGGAGGCCGTCCGCAAGGTCGAGTCGGAGGCCGCCCAGCGCGCGCGAGAGGCCTCGCGCCCCGGTGGCGGCGCCCGCAGCGGCAGCAGCGGCGACGCCTTCCGCCGCGCAAGTACCCGAGCCGCCGAAGGCGCCCCGGCTGCGGCTGCGCCGGCCCCGCCGCGCACGCGTCCGGCCCCGCCGCCACCGCGCGCCGACCGTCCGTCCTTCAACGTCGATGACCAGGGCGAGGCCGCGCGCCCGCCGCGCGCCCCCCGTTTCGACGCCCCGCGCCAGCCGGGAACGTCCGCCCCGCCCCCGATGCCGGAGCCGGCCGCCGGACGCGATCGCGCCGGTCCGCGTCGTCCGCCCGATGTCGGACCTCCGCCGGCGCTGCCGCCGGCCCCGGGCGTGCGCGGCTTCCGCGACATCACGGCCGACGCCAACGATCTCGGCGGCGCGGCCGCGCAGGCCAACCGGGCCGCGCGCCGCACCTACGCCAATGTGCCCTCGCCGTCGCCGGAATTCGACCGGCTGGAGCCGAGCCTGGAAAACCGCGTCGGCGAACAGGACGCGCCCTATTCCTACGACGAGTCGATCGAGGAGGCGGAACGCTACGCGCCGCAGGCGCAGCCGCCGTCGCCGCGTCCGCGCATCGCACCCGATCGCGACGCCAAGAAGCGTGCCCGTACCCGTTCCGCCTTTCCGTTCAAGAGCGCGATTGCCGTCGGCATCGTGCTGATCCTGGTCGGGGCCGGCATTCTGTGGGGCAAGCAGCTGGTCCAGACCGCGACCAACTTGTTCAAGTCCTCGCCGACCCAGGTGGTGGAGGCGCCGAAGGATCCGTCCCAGCCGCAGAGCAAGCCGAAGATTCCCGATCGCGTCGGCCAGCCCTCGGCCAGCAACCAGCCGGTCGCGCCAGTGGCGCAGAAGGTCGTGCTCTATGACGAGGACCCTTCCGATCCGAAGGGCAAGCAATATGTCGGCTCGGTGGTCTGGCGGCTGGAGCCTATCAAGGCCTCGGGCGCCCAGAAGGCCGACGTCGCCGTACGCGCCGACATCGAGATCCCCGATCGGAAGTTCAAGATGACGATGTCATTCCGCCGCAACACCGATTCCTCGCTGCCGGCGAGCCACACCGCCGAGCTGACTTTCATCCTGCCGCCGGATTTTCCGGGCGGCAGCATCTCCAACGTGCCGGGCATCCTGATGAAGTCGAACGAGCAGGCGCGTGGCACGCCGCTCGCGGGCCTCGCGGTGAAGGTCACCGACGGCTTCTTTTTGGTCGGCCTGTCCAATGTCGACGCCGACCGCTCCCGCAACGTCCAGCTCCTGAAGGAGCGCTCGTGGTTCGACGTGCCTCTGGTCTACGCCAACCAGCGTCGCGCCATCATCGCCATCGAGAAGGGCGCCCCGGGCGAACGCGCCTTCAACGACGCCTTCGCGCAGTGGGGCGACTAACAGAGCTCCAATTGTTCTTCTTCAGTCCGGGCGCGTGTAGCGCGACCCGGAATCCCTCGTGCAGCGGGTGACCTGGACAAATGGATTCCGGGTTCGGTGCTGGGCACCGCCCCGGAATGACAGACTGGATGGTCGGCGCTACTGCGCCGCCGCTTCCCGCTTCCGCGATGTCGCGGCTGCGTGCTCGCGGTCCATCACGGCGCGGCAGCCGGGGCTGACCTCCGCTCGCTTCTGCACCATGCAGGCCCTGACCCTGGGAATGTCGGGGATCTCATTGGAGCATAGCCGCATCGCATCGCCGGTGCACATCTGCTGCGCTTCGGACGAGAAGGCGAGGCCAGGTGAGGTCTGAAGTGCGAGCGCCGTGGTGGCGAAAGCGAACAGCGAAACGATGGTCCTGTAACGTATCATGCGGAATGCATCCCCGAGTTCCGTGGCTTGAACCACTTTGTTTTGGGGCGCCGCACACGGCTTGATCTGCCGCATGTCACAGCCTTCACGCCGGGACCCTGGTCCCGCATGTGGTCGCTCGATTTCTTGATTGCTCGAATCGAAAAGTGCTGCGCCGCCCGAGCGAAGTATGCGCGATTGTTGCGAGGCTGCAATGGCAGGCGCAAAGGAATTTGCAATTGTTGCGTGAACGTCACGCAACAATTGTGTTCAAGCGATCAGATCAGTCGATCGGAGGATGAGCTAGCCTGTTCGACATCGCTTTCACCAAGCGCGGCGGCGTGCTCCTCGACGGCGGTCGCACCCTTGGCGGTGAGTTCGAACAGATCGCCGTCCTTCATCACGTAGCCGTCGGCGATGAGTTCGCCGATCTTGCCGTGGCGGTCGTCGGCGAAGGCAACGGACTGGCTGATGTCCCGGAGGATGGAGAGTTGTTCGTCGCGTAACATGGCTTCACGCTCCATTCGCCGGGACGGTGCCGGTTCTCACATGCCGTGGCTCTGGAAAACCTTGTTGCAGGACTTCGACAGCTTGGCCCGGTTGGCTTGCAGGCAGCCCTGCACGGCCATGTCGTTGCCGAGATCCTTACGGCAGAAACGCTGCGCGTCCCGCGAGCAGGCCTTCTGCTCCTGCGGCGTGCCCATATGGCCTTGCGCGAAAGCGCTCGGCTCGAGAAAAACGGTCAGGGCTGCCATCGTGATCGTCGCCAGGAGAATTTTACGGGCCATCAGCACTCCAATCTTGAAAGGTAAGTTCAGGTCCCTGTTTGAACTCGTCGTGCTGCCACTTGTTCCGACAAAGGCCGAACCACGCTATTCAAGGTTCCCGCGGCGCTGCTATAATCGGTGCAGACGTGTGAGGGTGTTTGATGAAACGCTATCTGGTGTTTGCGCTGGTCGGGCCGTTCGTCGGCGGGTTTCTGCTGCTCCTGACGACGACCTATCAGTCCGGCTATTGGGCCCAGACCAATCTCGGCGAGGTCGGCAAGCTGTTCGCGGTGTTCTTCAAGACGCTGCAATACAGCTATCTGTTCGGCTTCCTGCCGTCGCTGATGATCGGCGCGATCGACGACATCCTGGTCCACATCAGGCGGATCGGCCCGGGCTTGCGGATGCTCCTGGTCGGCCTGTTCGCCTTCGTGCTGGCCTCGCTCACTTACAGCTCGCGCGGGCCGGATTCGGGCGCGGTGCAGTTCATCCTGTATGGCCTGGTCGGGTTCGTGCCGGCGGTGATTTCGTCCTGGCTCGTGCATAAGTACATCAAGGAGCCGCAGCCAGTGGCGGCACCGACCTGAGCGCGACGTTCGGGCGCGGCGCAGCAACTTCTGCTGCGTCCGTGCGTTTCCTGAAGGCCATGACCATGTCCCACGACGACATCCTCGCTCCACGCAGATCCCGTTCGGGAAGCTCGCGCACGACCTCTTCCTCGTCCGGCACGGGGGCGCGCGGGCCGATCATCGACCAGGACGGTCGGGAAATCCGCCCCGAAACGCTGGAGCAGGGCTTTCGCGAGTTCCGTTTCGAGCTTGGCAAGGACAATCCGTTCGCCGGGAGCCCGTTCGGTAATCTGACGCGCGAGCAGCGGATCGCGCGGATCGAGGCGATCGCCAAACTGCTCGACGTCGCCTTTATCCTGCCCGGCACCAATATCCGCTACGGCATCGACGGGTTGATCGGCCTCATCCCTGTCGTCGGCGACATCATCACCACGGCGATCTCGCTGTGGCTGGTCCGCGAGGCCCGCGCGTTGGGCGCACCATGGTATGTCACCGGCCGCATGCTCGGCAACGTCGCGCTTGACGGCGTCGTCGGCTTGGTCCCGTTCGCGGGCGACGCGTTCGACGTCATGTTCCGCGCCAACATGCGCAACGTGCGTCTGCTCCGCCGCTGGCTTGACAAGCAGCCGCGGGTCTAGCGCTTCAGCGGCCTCTCCCCCTCGCAGTGGGACTAGAAACGCAGAAAGCGCGACAGCCTCTCGGCTATCGCGCTTTCCGCACACATCGGGATGGACGAAACGGCTTACGCCGCGTCCGCGTCGGTCTCGGCGGCCACGGGCTCCGGCTTGCGGTGGCGCTCCAACGGGAAAGCTTCGCTCTCATAAAGTGAGCGGATGCCGTTCTGGTCGAAACGCGCTTCCTCGACCTGAAGATAGGCGCCGTTCAGCGAGTCCGTCGGCAATTGCTCCATCGCGAACTGCACGGCTTCGGCGGCAGTGCCGAACCGGCGATAGGTGAAGCCTGCACGCTTCTTCTTGCGGATCGCGGCGGGAAAAAGTTCGGCGGAAGTGTTGAAGTTGAACGGACGCAGTGGACGCATGGTCAAAGACCTCGTGATCTTCTCTGGGGCTTTAAGCGCGTGGGATCTGGGAGGGCAGGGGCCGCAACCGAGCGAGCCCGCCGCACATGCCATTTTCGTCCTCTAATATAGGCCGATTTGACAAAAATGCGACCCCCGCGATGGGAGATGATGAATCCGCGCATGGCAGCCCCGCGGATGAAATAAGTCTAACATTTTCAATGTCTTGCTGGTCTATAGCTTGCCAAGAAGCAGCAGGACGACCAGCACCACCAGGACGACGCCTCCGATCCCCATGCCGGAATGGCCCATGCCGTAGCCGTAACCGCCGATGCGGCCGGACAGGCCACCGAGCAGATAGATGATCACCAGGATGATCAGGACGGTCCCGAGTGACATGGCATCCTCCCTGACGGTCGCCAGATGCGATAACCGGCCGCACCGTCAGACAAGAAAAGCACATCGCACGGCTGGGCTCCATGAAGGAACCCGGCCGCGCGTAACGCTATTTCGGCTCCAGCTTCAGTGCTGCCGAGTTGATGCAGTAGCGCAGCCCGGTCGGCCCGGGGCCGTCAGGAAAGACATGGCCGAGGTGACCGCTGCATTTGGAGCAGAGCACCTCGGTGCGGACCATGCCGTGGCTGACGTCGCGCTCCTCATCGACATGGTTCTCGACCGCGGGCCGGGTGAAGCTCGGCCAGCCGCAACCGGAATCGAACTTGGCGTCGGATTCGAACAAAACGTTGCCGCAGCCGGCGCACACATAGGTGCCGGCGCGTTGGTCGTGCTCGTACTCGCCTGAGAAGGGACGCTCGGTCGCCTTCTCACGCAGCACCGCGTACTGCATCGGCGACAACTCGCTCCGCCACTGCTCTTCGCTCTTGATGACCTTGTCGTCTGTGGTTTTCATTTTGGTATCGGGCATGGGTCTCCCGTTTGCTTTGGTGATATCGCGATCAGTTGGTGGCCTTGCTGGCATTCACCAGCGTCGGCTTTTCAATGTAGTTATCGGCGAACAGCTTTTTCAGGTTCTCGACCTTGGGCAGGTCGTTATAGGCGATGTAGGGCTGGTTCGGGTGCAGCGTCAGATAGTCCTGGTGGTAGGCCTCCGCCGGGTAGAACGCCTCCAGCGGGCCGACCTTGGTCACGATGGGCTTGCTGAAGACCTTGGCGCCGTTGAGCTGGGCGATATAGGCCTCGGCCACCTTCTTCTGCTCGTCCGAGGTGGTGAAGACGGCCGAGCGATATTGCGTGCCGGTGTCGGGGCCCTGGCGGTTGAGCTGGGTCGGGTCGTGCGCCACAGAGAAGTAGATCTGGAGGATCTTGCCGTAGGAGATCTTCTTCGGGTCGTACTTGATCTCGACCGCCTCGGCATGGCCGGTCCGGCCGGTCGAGACCGACTGGTAGTCGGCGGTCGCCTTGGTGCCGCCGGCATAGCCGGAGACCGCGTTGACGACGCCCGCGGTATGCTGGAATACGCCCTGCACGCCCCAGAAGCAGCCGCCGGCGATCACGGCGGTCTGGATCCCGCTCGCAGGTGCCGCATCCATGGCGGGGGCGGGGATCACGACCGCTTCCTCCGCAGCCCGGGACGGCATCGCGAAGGCGAGCCCGAGGGCGGTGGTCGCGGCGAGCAGGGACAACAGGACAGGTCGGCGCATGGCGATCCTCTTTCGGAAGGTTTGACAGTCTACGGCGGCGGTGGCCGGGCGAACAGCCTGCCCGGCGGCGTTTTCGCACCATCCAAGGTACGGACGCGACTGCCGAATGTTACGACCCGACGGACACGAGTCCGTGAAATAAGCCGTGCGGGACTAGCCGCGCGCCGGCGGCTTGGCGAGACCGGGAACTCCGCGCTAGATGAACCCGGGCGGTCGACGATCGACTCAAAACCAACTTGCTGGCTGGAGCAGGCCGAGATCATGTCGCGCGCGGCTTTCCTGACCCTTGTCACCCTAGTCGCCGGCGTGTCGACCGCCGCGGCCGATCCGCAGGCCGACGACCTCACCCTCTGCCGCGACCGCCAGGCCGAGACACAGGCGCGCGCGAGCGCCTGCGACAATCTCCTGAAGACCGACAAGCTCAGCGGCAAGGACAAGGCGATCGCGCTCTCCGTGCGCGGCAACACGCTGCTCAATAAGCCGGACTACGTCCGTGCGATCGAGGTGCTGTCGATGTCCCTCGACCTTGATCCCGACAACGTCGTGACGCTCAATTTGCGCGGCCTCGCATACTACCGCTCGGGCAAGGACGACCTCGCGTTGGCCGACTACAATCTCGCGCTGCAGAAGCGCCCGAACTACGGCGTTCCCTACAATAATCGCGGCGTGATCCTGCTGCGCCAGGGGGCGCTGCAGAGCGCGCTCGAAGATTTCAGCCAGTCGATCAGGTTGACGCCCAAATTCATTCTCGGCTGGACCAACCGCGCCCGCGTGCGCACGCTGCTGAAGGACTACGACGGCGCGCTCGAAGATTTCGCCGAGGCCGAGAAGATCGACCCGGACGCGCCGCAGATCGCCGGCAACCGATGCATCACCTACGGCCTGATGGGCAGGTTCGATAAGGCGCTCGCCGACTGCAACGGCCTGATCGACAAGCAGCCGAAGAACGTCTTCGCGATCAATAATCGCGCCGACGTCTATCTTCTGAAGGGCGATCTCGATGCCGCGCTGAAGGGCTACAATGCTGCGCTTCAGATCAACCCCAACAACATTCGCGCTCATTCCGCCCGCGGCCAGATCTACGAGCGCCGAAAAGATCTCGCGCAGGCGCGCGCCGACTATCGCGCCGCGGCGTATTCGCTGACCAAGTTCGACGAGCCCGACGTCGCGCGCGCCCGCGCCATCGCGCAGGAGCGGCTCGCCGCGCTGACGCCGGGAGGCGCGCCCAGCGGACGACGCGTGGCGCTGGTGATCGGCAACGGCGCCTACACCAGCGTCCATGCCCTGCCCAATCCTCCGCGCGACGCGAAATTGATCGCAAACGCGCTGAAGGACGTCGGTTTCCAGACCGTGATCTCCGTCAATGACCTCACCCGCGACAAGTTCTTCGCCGCGTTGAAGGCCTTCGCGGAGGAAGCAGAGAAGGCCGACTGGGCCATGGTCTATTACGCCGGTCACGGCTTCGAGATCGGCGGGGTCAACTATCTCGTTCCCGTCGACGCCAAGCTCGCCGCCGACAAGGACGCCGAGACACAGGCGGTCGCGCTCGAGCAGGTGATCGCCGCGGTCGGCGCCGCGCGAAAAATGCGTCTCGTGGTGCTCGACGCCTGCCGCGACAATCCGTTTGCGCCGGCGATGCAGCGCACGCTGTCGCTGAAGCTGGTCGACAAGGGCTTCTCCAACATCGAGCCCGGCGCCGGCTTCATGGTTGTCTACGCCGCCAAGCACGGCGAGACCGCAATGGACGGCGACGGCAGCGCCAACAGCCCGTTTGCCACCGCGCTCGCCCGCGAGATCAAGCAGCCCCGCGTCGAGATCAGGAAGCTGTTCGACATCGTCCGCGACGACGTCTGGGCCGCGACGAAGCATGGGCAGCAGCCGTTCACCTACGGCTCGCCGCCGGGCCGTGAAGATTTCTATTTTGTCGCGGGGAAATGAGGGCGCGCCTATGAGACACGACGGCAGGGAACGTAGCCCGGATTGAGCGTAGTGCCGCAGGGTGGGCAAAGCGAAGCGTGCCCACGCCTAGTTCTTATGGAGGGAGATGGTGGGCACGGCGCGTTGCGCCTTTGCCCACCCTGCGGCAGCGTCACACCACGATGCTCAACCTTTTCGCCGCCCGCGTGATTCCCGTGTACAGCCACCTTGCTCGGCTGTCCTGGAACGCAAAGCTCTCGTCGAACAGCACGACGTCGTCCCATTGCGAGCCCTGCGACTTGTGTACGGTGAGCACGTAGCCGTAATCGAACTCGTCATAGGGCTTGCGCTGTTCCCAGCCGATCTGCTCGACGCCGCCTTCGAAGCAATCGGCGCGCACCGAGACCTTGGTCACCTTGTGGCCGAAATCCTCGTCCGGCGACAGCCGCATCGACAGGATGCGCGATTTGGAGCGCGAGGTGTTGCGCGACTTCACCCGCCACAGGCCGCCGTTGAACAGGCCTTTCTTGCGGTTGTTGCGCAGGCACACCAGCTTGTCGCCGGCGACCGGGAAGACGTCCTCGATGTTCTGGCGCTGGCGCACCCGCATGTTGTAGGCGCGCCTGGTGTTGTTGCGGCCGACCAGGACCTGGTCGGCGCCCATGACGCGATCGGGATCGAGCTCCTTGCGCGAGACCACCTCGCTCTCGCCGTAGCGGCCGATGTCGAGCTCGCGTCCCTCGCGCACGTCCATCGACATCCGCACGATCGGATCGTCCTGGGCCTGGCGGTGCACCTCGGTCAGCATCGCGTCGGGTTCGGTGTTGGTGAAGAAGCCGCCGCCCTGGATCGGCGGCAGCTGCGCGGGATCGCCCAGCACCAGCAGCGGGCAATCGAACGACATCAGGTCGCGCCCCAATTCGGCGTCGACCATCGAGCATTCGTCGATCACGATCAGCTTGGCCTTCGAGGCCGGCGCGTCATCCCATAGCTCGAAGCTCGGCTGCTCCTCGCCGGATTCACGGGCGCGGTAAATCAGCGAGTGGATGGTGGAGGCGTCGTCGCAGCCCTTGTTGCGCATGACGAGGGCGGCCTTGCCGGTGAAGGCGGCAAACTTCACATCGCCGTCGACGCCGTCGGCGATGTGCCGGGCGAGCGTGGTCTTGCCGGTCCCGGCAAAGTCGAACAGGCGGAACACCGGCGGCGTGCCGTTGCGGCCCGGCTTGGCCTTGAGCCAGTCGCCGACGGCCTTGAGCGCGGCATCCTGATGCGGGGTGAATGTGGCCATGTCTGCTTTGAGGAGAGGGCGAAACGAGGCGATTCGCCAACCCTCAAACTAACCATTCGCCCCGCCGGTTCAAGCGGGGCGAACCCGGCCGCCGGCGCCCCTACTGCCAGCCGGGCACACCCCGCATGTCCGGCAATTGGTGGGCGATGCCCTTGTGGCAGTCGATACAGGTCTTTTCCTTGGTGAACAGGAAGCGCTGGTGGGCGACCGAGGCGCGCGGCGACTGCTTGGTGATGTCCATGGAATCGGCGCTGTGGCAGTTGCGGCATTCCAGGGAATCGTTGGCCTTGAAGCGCGCCCACTCGTGCGCGGCGAGTTCGAGGCGGTGGTCCTGGAATTTTTCCCGCGTGTTGATCGTGCCGAAAATCTTGCCCCAGACTTCCTTCGAGGCCTGCATCTTTCGCGCGATCTTGTCGGTCCAGTTGTGCGGCACGTGGCAGTCCGGGCAGGTCGCGCGGACACCGGAGCGGTTGCTGAAATGGATCGTCGACTTCAGCTCGGCGAAGACGTTGTCCTTCATCTCGTGGCAGCCGGTGCAGAACTTCTCGGTGTTGGTGATTTCCAGCGCCGTGTTGAAGCCGCCCCAGAAGATCACGCCGGCAACGAAACCGGCGAGGACCAGGGTGCCGAGCGCGAACACCGAGCTCGGCCGGGTCAGCACCCGCCAGAGCTCCAGCGCAAAGTCCCAGCTTCGCGCGATAAAGCCGCGCTTGGTTTTCAACGCAGCATTGGGCCCGTCGGCGGTCGTCGTCATCGCCGTCCACCCGGGCTCGAGCGCGACAGCAGCGTGTCGATGTCGGTGAAGTCGTTGCTGACCGGTGGATTGGCCGTGCTCTGCGGCACGTGGCATTCGGTGCAGAAGAAGCGACGCGGCGAGATCGAGGCGAGGAACTGGCCGTCGCGGTCCATGAAATGCGTGATCGAGACCATCGGCGCCTGCGATTCCGCCGTGCGGGCGCGCGCATGGCACGACAGGCATTTGTTGCCGTTGAGGTCGATCTGATAGCCGTCGATCGTGTGCGGAATCACCGGTGGCTGCTCGGGATAGTTGCGCACCTCCCTCTCGGCGGTGTTGCGGTTCGGCAGGATCGGCGGTGCCGGACCCTCGTCATTGAGCGGCGCCGGGCCGCGCAGGCCCGACGTCACGGTCTGCGCGGTCAGCGAACTCGCGCCCGCTGCTACCGCGAAGGCGAGCAGGGCAATTCCAAATCGGTTCATCATGACAGGCTCACCCGCTCGATGCGCACGGCGCATTTCTTGAAGTCGGTTTGCAGCGAGATCGGATCGGTGGCGTCCAAAGTCACCTTGTTGATCAGCTTGGATTCGTCGAACCAGGGCACGAAGACGAGACCGCGCGGCGGCCGGTCGCGGCCGCGCGTCTCGACGCGCGCGCGGATGAAGCCGCGTCGGGAGACCACCTTCACCTCGTCGCCGCGGCGAAGCTTGGCCTCCGAAGCATCGTCCGGATGCATGAAGCAGACGGCTTCCGGAAACGCCTTGTAGAGCTCGGGCACGCGGCGCGTCATGGTGCCGGAGTGCCAGTGCTCCAGCACGCGGCCGGTCGAGAGCCAGAACGGGTATTCGTTGTCCGGCGATTCCGCCGGCGGCTCATAAGGCAGCGCGAAGATGCGGGCCTTGCCGTCGGAGTGACCGTAGAATTGCACACCGGTGCCGGACTTGACGTAGGGGTCGCTGCCTTCGCGGAAACGCCATTTCGTCTCCTGGCCGTTGACGACCGGCCAGCGCAGGCCCCGCTCGCGGTGATAGGTGTCGAACGGCGCGAGGTCGTGGCCGTGGCCGCGGCCGAACTGGGCGTATTCCTCGAACAGGCCCTTGTGGACGTAGAAGCCGAACGCGTTGGACTCGTCGTTGAGATAGCCGGGCTCGATGTCGCTCACGGGGAATTTGTCGACCTGGCCGTTCTTGTAGAGCACGTCGAACAGCGTCTTGCCGCGAACATCCGGCTTCTTGGCGATCAGTTCCTCGGGCCACACCTCCTCGATCTTGAAGCGCTTGGAGAACTCCATGAGCTGCCAGAGGTCCGACTTGGATTCGCCGGGCGCCGGGACGAGCTGGTGCCAGAACTGGGTACGCCGCTCGGCATTACCGTAGGCGCCTTCCTTCTCCACCCACATCGCCGTCGGCAGGATCAGGTCGGCGGCGAGCGCCGTCACCGACGGATAGGCGTCCGAGACCACGATGAAATTGTCGGGATTGCGGAAGCCGGGATAGGTCTCCTCGTTGACGTTGGGGCCGGCCTGCAGGTTGTTGTTGACCTGCACCCAATAGGCGTTGATCAGGCCGTCCTTCAGCATGCGGCTCTGCAGCACCGCGTGTGCGCCGTTCTTGTCGGGAATGGTGCCCTCCGGCAGCTGCCAGATGTGCTCGGCGTGGTCGCGATGCGCCTTGTTGGTCACGACCATGTCGGCCGGCAGGCGGTGCGAGAAAGTGCCGACCTCGCGCGCGGTGCCGCAGGCCGAGGGCTGGCCGGTCAGCGAGAACGGACTGTTGCCGGGCGAGGAGATCTTTCCGGTGAGCAGATGGATGTTGTAGACGAGGTTGTTGCACCAGACGCCGCGGGTGTGCTGGTTGAAGCCCATGGTCCAGAACGAGACCACCTTGGTTTTGGGATCGGCATAGAGCTCGGCGAGCGCCTCGAGCCGGTTCAGCGGCACGCCGGACATCTCGGCCGCCTTTTCCAGCGTATACTCCGAGACGAACTTGACGAACTCGTCATAGCTCATGTCGGTGGAGTCGTTGGCCTTGGCGGCCCCGGTGGCCTTCTTTTGCAGCGGATGCTCGGGCCTCAACCCATAGCCGATATCGGTCTGGCCGCGCTTGAACACGGTGTGCGCGGCGACGAAGTCCTTGTTGACCCGGCCGGTCTTGATGATGTGGTTGGCGATGGCGTTGAGCAAATAGAGGTCGGTCTGCGGCTTGAACACCATGCCGATGTCGGCGAGGTCGAACGAGCGGTGCTCGAAGGTCGAGAGCACGGCGACCCGGACATGCGGCGCCGACAACCGGCGGTCGGCGAGGCGCGTCCACAGGATCGGATGCATCTCCGCCATGTTGGAGCCCCACAGCACGAAGGCGTCGGTGGCCTCGATGTCGTCATAGCAGCCGGGCGGTTCGTCGATGCCGAAGGTGCGCATCATGCCGGCGACCGCGGATGCCATGCAGTGGCGCGCATTGGGATCGATGTTGTTGGTGCGGAAGCCGGCCTTGAACAGTTTCGAGGCGGCATAGCCTTCCCAGATCGTCCACTGGCCGGAGCCGAACATGGCAACGCCGTTCGGCCCGCGCTTCTTGATCGCGTCCTTCCACTTCACCTCCATGATGTCGAAGGCTTCGGTCCAGGACACGGGCGTGAACTCGCCATTCTTGTCGTACTTGCCGTTCGTCTTACGCAGCATCGGCTGCGTCAGGCGGTCATGGCCGTACATGATCTTGGAGAGGAAGTAGCCCTTGACGCAGTTGAGGCCGCGATTGACCTCGGCCTTGATGTCGCCGTGGGTCGCGACGACGCGATTGTCCTTGGTCGCGACCATCACCGAGCAGCCGGTGCCGCAGAAGCGGCATGCGGCCTTGTCCCATTTCATCTCTGCGTTGCTGCGCTCGGTGACGAGGTTGGCGGCGAGTGCCGGAGCGGGCATGCCGGCTGCCGCGGCAGCGATGGCAGCCGCCTCGAGCTTCAGCATCTGGCGGCGGTCGAGCTTGGGCGATGACATGATGGCTCTTCCTTGGTCAGGCGGTTTCGATGGCATGGAAGACGAGCGCCGCGGAATAGACGTCGGGCAGCGACTGGATGGTATTGAGAAGGGTGCCGAGGCTGCCGGCGTCGGGCGCTTCGGTCACGACAATGAGCTTGCCGCGCGCATCGCGGCCGTGAATCTCGCAGCCGGGAAGGGCGTTGATCGCGGTTTCCAGATCGACCAGGCGCTCGGGGCGCGCCTGCACGATGATGCTGGCGATCTCGCATCCGGGTGGTGCGATGACGCGCTCAGTGCTGAGCACCCGGCCGGTAATCAAGGCGCGGCGATTGAGTTTGGCGTTGGCCATGATGCCTGTCTTTCGTTGTCGGGGATCAATGCGGGGAGGGCGGCGGGCCGGGAGGACCGGCGAACATCTGGTAGATCCAGACGCCGAGGCCGTAACTGCCCACAGTTCCGACCGCGAGGACGGGCATCACGACCGCGGTCAGGAACAGGAAGGCGAAAATCTCCATGCGCTTACGGCGCACGCGCGACATCGCGTCGTCAGGGGCCGACATGTTCGGTCTCTCAAGATGTGATGGGAATCGGGACGGCATCCGGGCCGTTGCCTTGCTGCACTTCTGGTACAAAAGGGCCGGCGCGGCGTTGATCTGGATCAAGCGCGGGCCTGCACTGATGTCGCAGCGCCGCGCGGCAAGGCCAAGTGTCCGCCGCCATTCGAGGGGAGGATCAATCTCCCGCACGGCGGAATTGTCGCTCCATGGACAGCGGCGCCCCGCCCATTAAAATGAGCCTAACCATAAAAAGCGGGAGAGCGCGCCATGAAGTTCGGCATCTTCTACGAGCTGCAACTGCCCCGGCCTTGGGTGGCCGGCGACGAGCTCGGGCTCTACCAGAACGCGCTCTCGCAGATGGAGCTCGCCGACCGCCTCGGCTACGACCACGCCTGGGTGGTCGAGCATCATTTCCTCGAGGAATATTCGCACTCGCCCTCGCCAGAATCCTTTCTCGCCGCCGCAAGCCAGCGCACGAAGAAAATCCGGCTCGGTCACGGCATCCTGCAGCTCACCACCAACCATCCGGCGCGCGTTGCCGAGCGGGTCGCGGTGCTCGATCTGCTCTCCAGCGGCCGCTGCGAATTCGGCATGGGCGAGAGCGCCTCGATCACCGAGCTGACGCCGTTCGGCCGCGACATGGAGACCAAGAAGGAAGTGTTCGAAGAGGCGGTCGCCGCGATCTTCCCGATGTTCAAGGACGCGGGCAGCGAGCATCACGGCAAGTATTTCGACATTCCCCTGCGCAACGTGGTCCCGAAACCCGTACAGAAGCCGCATCCGCCGCTGTGGATGGCGTGCTCGCAGCTGCCGACCATCGAGCGCGCCGGCCGCCACGGCTTTGGTGCGCTCGGCTTCCAGTTCGTCAGCGCCGATGCCGCGCATGCCTGGGTGCACGCCTATTACAACGCCATGACCAAGCGGCTTCACAAGCTCGCCGACTACAAGATCAATCCGAACATGGCGCTGGTGTCGTTCTTCATGTGCGCAAAGACCGACGAGGAGGCGCGCGCCCGCGCCGACGGCGCCACCTTCTTCCAGTTCGCGCTGCGCTTCTACGGCGCCGCGCAGAACCGCCAGCGGCCCGCGCCCTACACGGTCAACATGTGGGACGAGTACAACAAGTGGAAGCGCGACAATCCGGAGGCGCAGGAGGCGGCCTTGCGCGGCGGCCTGATCGGCTCGCCCGAGACGATCCGCAGGAAGCTGAAACGCTTCCAGTCCTCACACATCGACCAGGTCATCCTGCTGAATCAAGCCGGCAAGAACAGCCACGAGCACATCTGCGAATCGCTGGAGCTGTTCGGCCGCGAGGTGATGCCGGAATTCCAGAACGATGCGGCGCAGGAATTGTGGAAGCAGGGCGTGATGAGCGGCGAGATCAAGCTCGAGGAGATCGACACCGAGGCGTTCACGGACCGCTACGGCAAGCTCGCGATCAACGTCGCCCCGGCGAAGGCGGGATAGGCGCCCTGCATCCGGCACGACAGTGTCGACCGCCCCCACTCTCGTGTCCCGGACAAGCGGCGAACGGCTGCGACCGATAGCACCCGCGATGTTTGCGGTCCTGCGGGCCCGCTCACGCCGAGCCGGAACAAGGGGGAGAGAAAAGCAAGCGGCCTCAGCCCGGGAAGGGTAATGAGCTGAGGCCGCTGACGCTTCGGCACGGAGGCGAATCCAACCGAGCCCGGACGAGGTTAGGCTTTCTTCCTGGTCGCACGATGTTCACATCTGAACATTCGCGCGACGTTGTTCTGTTCGATGCTTTACATCTCGTGAATGGGATGTTGCGGCGTGCTGGCTCGCCTGGCGCGAACCGATGGCATCAATTCGAGGCTGTCCTGCGCGGCCAATCGACGCCTTCGCCTGACATATCAGCCAAATGCTCCGGCCATTCGATCGGCCTGCACACGAGCCCGCGACGCTCGATCTCCTTGAACAGACGTGCAGCGCGGTGTCTGGCGGGAAGCCCGACCAACCTGGTACCGGCCAACGCATCGGCCTGCACCTCGTTGCGAATGAACTCGTGCATCCGCATGATGAAATGATCGGAAAGTCCTGCGAATTCGCTCATGGTACGCTGCGCTCTAGCTAGAAAAAAAGCCACTCGATCAGGCGCCAGCCGACCCATGCGAGTGCGGCGATCCATGCGATCATGGCGATGCCGACGGCGCCGAGGAATGCCAGCCCGACGGCGTAGTCGTTCGCCTCGCGACGCTTGGCCTTCGACAGCGTGTGCTGGTCAGTTCTCTCGAGCATGTCATCCCTGCCTGGTTGCCAGGCTAGCGAGAGCAGCTTCGATGGACAAACGCCGGCTCGAATTAACCTCACCGGTCAACCTTACCTGTCCTTACGGCCGGGCTCGCCGTTCGGATGCCGCGTCACTGGCGCGTCAAGGTGCGTATGGATTCCAGGAGCCGCTCGAGCCGGTAGGGCTTGTGGAGCATGATGCTTCCTGACACCGGGCGCGGATCTGATTGAGAGTATCCAGTGGCGTAGATGACGGGAATGGCGGGATGACTCTGTCTGCACCTTATTGCGACGTCCCACCCGGAAATCTGTCCCGGCAGCTTGACGTCCGTGAAGATGAGGTCGGGAGTAACTTCGGCGCAAAGCTGCAGCGCGTGCTCTCCGCTCTCGGCTTGCAGAACTTCGTGTCCGTGACCCTCCAATATGTCCACGACCACATCGCGGATCAGGTCTTCGTCTTCAACGACCAGAATTTGCAAATCATTCTCCCGGCTGGCACGCCCGTTGTTCCGGGCTTGCCTCGCTGTCGAGCGGGTTGCGAAGCATCAGGATCAGAAGCGTTAACCATCGCCGGCGGTTCCATTCCTAGCGGAATTGCTTCGATGTTTCTTAAATCTTGCTGGATACCTCTGTTGGGCATGGTGACCGAGGGAAAGCGATGAAGAAGCGGGCCAAGCGCGGCAAGGCAGAGACTTTCGCTCTGCCGATGGCCGCGCGCGTTGCGATCGGCGTCGTGGCCGTCGCTGTCGTGGGCTACGGTTTGCTGTCCCGACCGGCGAGCGTGCAATCCGTCCGGAAGCCCGCACAGGAGGCCAAGGCATCGTCGACGCCGGTCTACGTGGCGCCTCCGGTTCATGCCGCAGCAGTGGCTCCGGCCCCGGCCGCAGTTCCGATTCCCCCGCCGGCTCCGGCGCCTCTGGCCGAGCCGCCAAAAGCCGATGCTGACGCTCCCGGAGCCCTGGTTCGGCAGGTGGTCGACTACGCCAGCCGCCAGACACCCGGCACCGTCATCATCGATACCGGAAATACATTCCTCTATCTCGTCCTGAACGACAGGCAGGCGATGCGGTACGGCATCGGTGTCGGCCGCGAAGGTTTTACATGGTCCGGCGAGCAGACTGTGGCCCGCAAGGCCGAATGGCCGGATTGGCATCCGCCCACTGAGATGATCGGGCGTCAGCCTTATCTGCCGCGATTCATGGCGGGCGGTCCCGGCAATCCGCTCGGGGCGCGCGCGATGTATCTCGGCGAGACCGAATATCGCATTCACGGCACCAACAACCCCAATACGATCGGCAAGCGGGTATCGTCCGGCTGTATCCGGCTGACCAATGACGACGTCACGGACCTCTACGAGCGGGTGAAGGTCGGCGCGAAGGTGATCGTGCTGCCGGCTAATTCACCCCGCAGACCATCCCAGGGCACGCCGCCCGACGCCGCCTTCCGATTGCCGGATCCGGCATCGCCGTCGAAGCGGCCGTTGTCGGCTAACGCGCAAATGCCGTCACCCGGACCGAAGGTCGCCGAGGTTCGGTAGCTCCAAAGGTCTAGCTCCAAGGGCCTGCAGAGCGTCGCGCAGCATCGTCCGGCACGCGTAGCCCGACGGGCAGTGTCAGTTGCCACCATCAGCCAGTTGTCCGGCTCCAATGACGTGCTTTCCCGGCTCGCCGGCAACAGCCGCCTCGATGAGCCGCCGGGCCACATTGGTCACCGAACTGACGCGCGCAACCGGCGGCAACAGGGGCGATACAAAGCCCAGGACGTTCCGCACGGCCCGCTGTACCGGCCTGCTTTCGGCACGCTCGCCATCCAGGAATCCCGGCCGCAGAATCGTCAGGGACGGGAAAGCGAGCGCCCCGATCGCTTCCTCCAGCTCGCCCTTCGTCCGTGTGTAGAGAAACAGCGATCGCGGGTCGGCGCCCAGCGACGATACCAGCGCGAAGCGGCCAACTCCGGCGTCGCGCAGCCGCCGCGCGATCAGCAGCACCAGTTCGTAATCGACCGCTCGAAATGCTGCTGCCGACCCGGCCGCCGCCCGCGTCGTGCCGAGCGCGCAAATTGCGCCGTCGGCTCGCCATTCCTCTTTGCCGGCACCGGAAATCAGATCATCGAGCCGAGGGTTGCTGACCCGCTCCTCGGGCGGCAGTGCACGCCGCGTTGGCGCGATGATGCGTGTAACGCGGGAGTCCGCGAGAGCGAGTGTCATCGCGCGGCCACCAACCAGCCCCGTCGCGCCCAGGATGAGCAATGTGGTCATGACCGTTCCGTCTTGGCTTTGCAGGCTAAACCTTGCAGACCAAGAGTACAGGAACAGGTTGCCACGGCAAATTCGGGGACCTTCTTGCCGTTTTGTCCCGTCAGCCTGACTTGCACCGAATTGCCTCCTGCCGTTCGTACCCATCACGAGGGACTGACGCCGGCGCTGTCGTTCGCTAGTCTGGCCTGAAAGATACGACAACCTCGGGAGGCCGCCTTGAGCACCGCGCCGCACATCGATATCGACCCTGTCGCGTTCTGGGCCGATCCCTATCCGATGCTTGCGAAAATGCGCAAGGAAGCGCCGATCGCGTTCGTGCCGCAACTCGGCTCGACGCTGCTGACCAGCCGCGACGACATCTCCATCTCCGAGAAGCAGATCGACGTGTTCTCCTCGCACCAGCCCGCGGGCCTGATGAACCGGCTGATGGGCCACAACATGATGCGCAAGGACGGCGAGGCGCACCAGGTCGAGCGCCGCGCGATGTTTCCGACGGTCTCGCCGAAGACCGTGAAGGCGCATTGGACCGCGCTGTTCCAGGCCCATGCGGACCGCATCCTCGACGCGATCGAACCGGGGCGGATCGACTTCATGCGCGACTTCGCACTGCCGTTCTCCGGCGAATGCCTGAAGTCGATCACCGGGCTCACCAACATTGGCTATCAGGACATGGACGCGTGGTCGCAAGGCATGATCGAGGGCATCGCCAACTACGCCGGCGACCCCGAGGTCGAGGCGCGCTGCCACGCCGCGACCTCGGGCATCGATGCTGCGATCGACGACATCCTGCCGATGATGCGCAAGCATCCCGACCAGAGCATTCTCGGTGTGCTGCTTGCCTCCGGCATGCCGATGGAGAGCGTACGCGCAAACGTCAAGCTCGCGATCTCAGGCGGCCAGAACGAGCCGCGCAAGGCGATCGCCGGCACGGTGTGGGCGCTGCTGACCCATCCCGAGCAGCTTGATCTCATCAGGCGCGGTGAAGTGACGTGGCTCCAGGCATTCGAGGAATATGCCCGCTGGATCTCGCCGATCGGCATGTCGCCGCGGCGGATCGCCAAGCCTTGGAGCATCCGCGACGTCGCCTTCGAAACGGACGAGCGCGTGTTCCTGATGTTCGGCTCCGCCAATCGCGACGAGACCCATTTCGAGCGCGCCGACGAGTTCGACGTGCGCCGTGATACGACCAAGAGCGTCGCGTTCGGCGCCGGCCCGCACTTCTGCGCCGGTGCCTTCGCCTCCCGCGCCATGATTGCCGATGTCGCGCTGCCAACCGTCTTTGCGCGGGCGAAGCAGTTGGAGATTGCCGACGACGAGCCGGTGCGGATCGGCGGATGGGCATTCCGAGGGTTGCAGAATTTACCCGTCATTTGGTCGAGCTGAGCAGTCTCCAGAATCAGCACGCAAGTTTCACCTCGAGAGGGTGAGGGTGGTGACAAGTTACCTCCCGCTGCGCGCCGCGAAGAGCTGCCAATCATTGCGGACGTCCACGAAGAGCTCGAGGTGTGGCAACGGCGATCGGCATAGCTCTTTCGATCTCCCGTCGAAATCGCTAAGCTGGCCGCACCAGCGGCGAAGTTGTGACGATCAAAACCGGCGACATTTGGATGGCCGTGACGCTTCCAATCATGCGGCTTGCTCTGGTCCTGGCCGCCCCGATCTGCGCGTCGCTTACTCCGGCGATCGCGCAAGGCGTGGGTGGTATTGTTGATATCGATGAAAATGTGCGTATCGAGCAGGTTCGGATCGCCATCCAGAATCCGAGCGGTGATTCCGCCATTAACGGCAGGGTGATCGACGCGGTGCGCCGGACACTCGGGGTATTTCCTGGCGACTTGTTTTCCCGCACGCGGTTCGATTTTGCTCTGGTCTCCGTGCGCCGGCAGCCGCTGGTCGCTGCGACCGACTACAGCGTCGACCCCGGCGCCTCCGGTGGCGTGAACATCAATCTCAGGATCACGCTTGCCACCAGCGCTCTCGGCAAGAAACCAGGCGGCATGCTGCCGAGCGGATCGCTCCGCGATTTTCCGGTACTTTATGATTGGGAAGGCACCTATGTGAAGCTTCGCCTCGAAGCGCTATCGATGTACTACGGCAACAACAATGCTTGGTACGGGCGTCCAGATGTCTTCCTCAAAGGGAATCCCTTGGTAGCAGGGACCCCCGCGGGATCCGGCTACAGCCATTGGGCCGAGGGCTTCATTCATGCGGGCATCTACGGCATCACGCCGATCACGGATAATTTGAACGCGTATGCCGGCTTCAGCTCGATTCAAAGCGGTTCAGTCGGTCAGGAGTTGTTTACCGATCTCTCGCGGTCCTATTTCGGAGTCGAGGATGCATTTTGTCGGTCTCGTTGGCGGTCGGACGGGTGACGTCGGAGACCGCCTGATCTTCAATGCATCCGTTGGCCGCCAGCGGTTCACGCTGGGCGACGGGTTCCTGATCATGAATACGGCGCAGAACGGCGAGATGCGCGCTGCGCTGCAGTCGAATCCCCGCTGGTCCGCTGATGTCCTGGGCTTGGCCCAGGTCAGGTACAACAACGTCAAGGCGGAGGTGTTCTATCTCAAGCCGGACGAACTTCCTGTCGTCGATTCCGAGACCGCTCTGGTTGGCGCAAACGTGGAGGCAAAGCTGGGGCAGGCGTTTGATCTGGCTGGAAGCTATCTCTACGTTCCCGAGTCGAAGTTTTCCTATTTCACGACCACACAAACGTTCAGCCGGCAGGGGCTCAGGGTTTGGGACGCTCGCCTTCGCTGGCAACCCAACCCGGCGGGCACTTCCGGCGTATTCTGGTCGAGCGAAGCGGCCGTGCAAACCAACGAGCATTTTCCGATGCTGGCGACGGCGTTTTACGGCGAACTTGGCTATTCCTTTGCGGAACTGCCATGGAGCCCAACAATCAGCTATCGCTACGCGCAATTCTCCGGCGACAATCCCACCACGTCCAGGTTCGAACGGTGGGATCCGCTCTATTCCGGCGGGACTGGAGAGCAATGGGTTCAGGGTCTCAATCACTTCAAGCTGTTTCAGGATTCCAACCTCGTATCGCACCGGTTTCAATTGCGATTGAGGCCGTCGGCAAATGTCGAACTCGTCCCCCAGTTCTGGATGTTTCGCGCGGACTCGCTGGCTAACCTGGGCGGCAATCCTGGCCTGTCATTCCTCGGCTCCAACGCGTTGGGAAGTGAAATCAATCTGACGGCGAAATGGTTCGTTTCGCGAAACGTCATGCTTCAGGGCCATGTTGCCGCAACGTTTCCAGGTGAGGCGGTGGTGCAGGCGCTCGGGCAGAAGCCCGGACCCTGGCTCAGCACGATGGGATTCTTGCGTATCGCCTACTGAATTCGAAAATGGAAAGGGACGCACCATGGAACGCAGAGATGTGCTGAAGGGAGTGGTTCTTGCCGCGGGCGCAGCGTCAGCGATCGGAGTGGCAGGAACACCAACGCCGGCTCACGCCCAGACGGCCGACGGTTCGGGACAGTCCATCCTGCCCGTCGATCCCGAGCTCACGTTTCCGGACAGGTTCAAGGGCAAGACGCTGCTGGTGACAGGGTGTGCAAGGGGCATGGGTGCCGCGGCGGCGCTTCGGGCCGCGCGCGAAGGCGCCAATATTGTTGGCGTGGACTGGATCGAAGATCTCGGCCGCCAAACGATCCAGCAAATTGTCGAAAAAGGTGGGCGCGCCATTTTCGTTCATGGAGATGTTGGTGATTCCGCGGTCTGCGACCGCATGGTGAAGGCGGCGGTCGATACCTTCGGCGGGCTGGATCTGGCGCTCAACAATGCCGGCGTCATGGACGGCGTCCACTCAGGCGATCCGGTTGACTACGAGAAGCAGCGGCGTCTGATTTTCGCCCCGATTCATCAGGCGACGGACGAGTATTGGGACAATGTCTTCCGGACTAATGCGGCCGGCGTCTTTCGGTCGCTGCGCGCCGAATTGCGGCAGATGGTAGCGCAACAACGCGGCGGCGCCATCGTCAATGTCGGATCGATCGCTGGTATGACGGGGCTTGCCGGCAATCCGGCCTATGTGGCCAGCAAGCATGCCGTGAACGGTTTGACGCGCAATGCAGCCATCGACTATGCGCCTTACGGGATTCGCGTCAACTCCGTGAACATGGCTGCAACCGATACACCGATGGTCGCCCGCGCGGGCAAGCTGGTTGCCGAGGCGGCCAAGGACGCGCGGCTAACGATGGGACGCATCAAGACGCAAAGCACCCTTGCCTATACGGACCCGAACCATCGTCCTGCTACGGTATGGGAGCAGGTGAGCGTGATGTTGTTTCTGTTGTCCAGCGAAGCATCCAATTTGACGGGAGGCGTTTTCCCCACGGATGGTGGCTGGACTGGGTACTGACGGCGCCGGTCCGAAGCCGTTCGGGACGTCGTCGCGGGCATCGCAAAACCCTAATTCACTGGGTCCGGCAAGGGTCGTTTCACCCCGAACGCCGCCATGATGCCCTCACGCCCCTGTTTTGCCCGACGGGTCAAATAAATCGGATAACTAGCAACCGGCCGATCCGCGCACTTCGGCTACTGTGCATGGGGTTGTTTTCGCACTTTTGAGGTCGGGGCCTCCCGTGGCCGCGACAGAGGCGCGCGGCGCTCACATTCGCGTGCGGGAAGAATTTCCTGCATTTGCACCGTCGGTTGAAAGATCGATCGCGCCTGCGGCCGTCCGACAGCATGCGCATCAATCGCATGACATCTCGACGCCTCCGGCTGGCCGCTCCATCGATAGGCACTGTCGGTGGCTCGACGACCTGCTCCTCGAGCTACCTTTTGTCGGCGGACGATCGTACCTAGATAAAGAGAACCCCGACTCCGGGGAGCAATGCCATGAATGTAGTGCCCCGCGATCTCATGACCGAAATCCCCGTCTCGTCCGCCGATTTCCGCGGCGCCATGCGCCATCTCACCGGCGGCGTCAGCATCATCACCGCGGGGCGGGGCAAGGACATTACCGGCATGACGGTGACGTCGGTGGCCTCATTCTCGGTCGATCCCCCGACGCTGCTGGTCAGCATCAACCGCGATGCCTCGTCCTTCCCGTTGATCCGGCGCTATGGTGCCTTTGGCGTGAACATGCTCGCGGCCGACCAGCTCGACGTCGCCGAACGCTTTGCCGGCAAGGGCGGGCTGAAGGGGGCCGATCGTTTTCCGGGCAGCCAGTGGGTGACGGCGGTCTCCGGCGTTCCGCTGCTGGTCGGTGCACTGTCCGCGGTCGATTGCGAGGTCGAGGAGATCGTCGAGCGCCATTCCCATGGCATCGTCATCGGCCGTGTCAGGTCCGTGAGCAATTCGGCCCGCAGTGCTGCGCTGGCTTATTGGCACGGCCAGTACGTGGCGGTCGACCAGGAGGAGGACGCGGCCACGCTGGCGGATGTCGGCGTTCCCGCGCGCAGCCGGCGCGGCGTTTGACCGCCGCAGGCTGTCGGCGCAGAGGCTGGTCTTTTCTCCGTCATCGCTCTAGAAGCGCCCTGAGGCCCCCGTTTCGGGACTGCAATGGAGCGGATCGATGAAGCGTATCGCGACCTTCGCCTTCTATGCTGTCGGCGCGCTCGCCATCGCCTATCTCGCGCTCTACGCCTATGCGATGTTCTCCGGCCAGCCCGTGATCATCCCCGGCGATCCCATCCACATCTTCCGCAAGCCGGACGCGCCGAGTTACTCCTGAGTGGTGCGTCACCGTGTGGCACGGCGCTCTCTCGATTCGTCATGGCCGGCCTTGACCCGCTATGACGACAGAGTGTGTGACTTCACCCCCGCAAAATTGCCAGCGCAAGCGCCTGCGCGCGCGGCACGATGCTGTCGATCTCGAGATATTCCTCCGGCGTGTGCGCGAGCCCGCCGACCGGGCCGAGGCCGCAGATGGTCGGCGTACCGACCGCGGCGGTGAAGCCGGAATCGGCGCAGCCGCCGGAGAACTCGCCCTGCAGCGTGGTGAGCCCGGCCTCCCTTGCTGCAGCCTGGTAGCTTTCGAACAGCGCCTTTGATGCCGCGCTCTGCACCACCGGCACGAACTCGCCCTTAATCGTCAGCGTCGCATGCGTGCCCGGCACGTAGGATGTCGCGACGATGGCCTCGATCGCGCCCATCACCCGCGCACGATCGGCCGGATCGACATAGCGCAGGTCGATCTGGCCTTCGGCGTAGGGCGCGGTGGTGTTGACGGACTGACCGCCCGAGACCAGGCCGACATTGAGCGTGATGCCCTTGTCGAGGTCGGTGAGCGCGTGGATCTGCACGATCTTGTGCGCGAGCTCGCCGATCGCGCTGACGCCGGCGGCGAAATTGGCGCCGGAATGCGCGGCTTTGCCGGTGATGCCCAGATGCATGAAGATGCCGCCCTTGCGCCCGGTCACGATGTTGCCGGTGGGGCGGCCGGGCTCGGAATTGAACACGGCGCGGGCCGAGCGCCCCTCGCGCTCGATCACGGGCCGTGAGGAGGGCGAGCCGATCTCCTCGTCCGAGGTGATAAGCAGCTTGATCGGATGCGGGTTGCCGCCGAATTTGTGGAAGGCGGTGGCGACGAAGATGTTCATCACCACGCCGGACTTCATGTCGGCGACGCCGGGCCCATAGGCGCGGCCGTCCTTGATCGTGAACGGACGCCGCTCCGCTTCGCCCTTGCCGAACACGGTGTCGCGATGTCCCATCAACAGCACCGGCTTCTCGTTGCTGCCGGGCTTTGCGACGTCGGCATGGATCGCGTCGCCGAAGGTGGCGTCGGCCTCGCGCCGGCACGGAATGCCGTGCTCGGCGAAATGCCGCTCGAACCGCGCACCGACCGCATCGACGCCGTCCTTGTCATAGGAGCCGGAATCGATGTTCACGACGTCGCGCAGCAGATCGATCATCGCCTGCTTCTGCGATGCCAGCCAGTCCGTGATTTGAGCTTGAGACATGTGGTTCCTCGCGTGGTTCTCATGCGGGGTTATAGGGTCTGGTGTGGCGGCGACCTAGTCGCCGGATGCGGTGCCGCCATGTGTTCGCTCCCGTAGCCCGGATGAGCGGAGCGATATCCGGGATGCCACAAGGAGAGGTGTCCCGCATCTCGCTGCGCTCATGCGGGCTACCAGACCGACGGCTCACAAAAAAATGCCCGGGACCGGCCCGGGCATTCGCAATCTCGGCCAGCGTGGACGCAGCCCTACGCCCCCACCATCGGCATGCGCGGATACTCGCCAGGCGCTCCCGCCGGGGTGATCGGGATGCCGCCGTCGGAATATTCGTTGAGCTTGTTGCGCAGCGTGCGGATCGAGATGCCGAGTATGTTGGCGGCATGGGTGCGGTTGCCGAGACAGTGCTTCAGCGTTTCCAGGATCAGGTCGCGCTCGACATCGGCGACGGTGCGCCCCACCAGCGCCCGCGTCACCTGCTCGGCGGCCATCGTGGCATGCGCCACGGCCGGCACGGTCTTGGCGAGGTCGAGGCGGTCGCCGTCCGGCGTCAGGATGGCGTCGGGGCCGATCTCGTCGCCCTGCGCCATCAGCACCGCGCGATGCATCGTGTTCTCGAGCTCGCGGACGTTGCCCTGCCAGCGGTTGGCCGAGAGCACGCGGCGCGCTTCCGCCGAGATCGGGCGTACCGGCACGCCGTTGGCCTCGGCGTATTTCTTCACGAAGTGCTGGGCGAGCTCGAGGATGTCGAGAGGACGCTCGCGCAGCGGAGGGATCTTCAAATTGACGACGTTGAGGCGGAACAGCAAATCCTCGCGGAACGTGCCCTCGCGCACGGCGTCCACCAGATTGCGGTTCGAGGTCGCGATGATGCGAATGTCGACGGGGACCGGCTTGGTACCGCCGACGCGATCGATCACGCGCTCCTGGATGGCGCGGAGCAGCTTGGATTGCAGGCGGACATCCATCTCCGAGATTTCGTCGAGCAGCAGCGTGCCGCCGGTCGCTTCCTCGAACTTGCCGATGCGGCGGGCGATCGCGCCGGTGAAGGCACCCTTCTCGTGGCCGAACAGCTCGGATTCGAGCAGATGCTCGGGAATCGCGGCGCAGTTGATCGAGATGAAGGGGCGCTTGGCGCGGGCCGAACGGGTGTGGACGTAGCGGGCCAGCACTTCCTTGCCCGTTCCGGACTCGCCCGTGACCATCACCGAGGCATCGGAGCCGGCGATCTGCTGCGCAAGCTTGATCACCCTGGCCATCGACTCGTCGCGATAGACCAGCTCGCGGGAATCGTTGGCGACCGCGGCCAGCACCGCGGCGATCAGCTCGGGGTCCGGCGGCAGCGGGATGTATTCCTTGGCGCCGGCGTGGATCGCGGCGACCGCAGCGCGGGCGTCGTTGGTGATGCCGCAGGCGACGATCGGCGCGTGGATGTGCTCGGCCTCGAGCCGCATCACGAGGTCGCGGATGTCGAGGGCGACGTCGACCAGCAGCAGGTCGGCGCCCTTGCCGCCGCGCAGCACGCGCATGGCTTGATCGTGATCCTCGGCATGGGTCACGGTGGCGCCGTTGTCCATCGCGATCTTGGTGGCGGTGGTGAGCTGGCCCTTCAATGTGCCAACGATGAGAAGCCGCATGTCAGTCTCCTGTCCGTCTGGTCGCGCGCGCTATCAGCTGCGTTCGGTCTTGATGATTTCGGTCATGGTCACGCCGAGCTTGTCCTCCACCAGGACGACTTCGCCGCGGGCGACCAGCTTGTTGTTGACGTAGATGTCGATGGCCTCGCCGACGCGGCGGTCGAGCTCGAGCACGGTGCCGGGTCCGAGCTTCAACAGTTCGCTGACGTCCATCTTCGAGCGGCCGAGCACGGCCGAGACCTGCACGGGAACGTCGAACACCGCCTCGAGGTCGGCGGCGGCGCGCGCCGCATATTCGTCCTCGTTGTAGCCGACGTCGGTGCCGGTGGGCGGCATCGGGCCGTTGAGATCGGGCAGCGGGACCTGTCCGTCGGTGTCGCTCATGGCTTAGCTCCCCCTGCGGGACGCGACATAGCGTCCAACCATTTCGTCGATCTTGGCCGCGATGGCGGCGCGCTCCAGCACCACACCGCCATCGGCCCATTCGATCCGGCAGTCGCCGGTCGCAATCTCCGGCTCGGCCAGGATCACCAGCCGTCCTTCGAAGCCGCTCTGCTTGGCGAGCCGCTCGATCTTCTCGCGTGCGCTGTCGTAGAGCGCGTCGTTGATGCGGACCACCAGATGCGGCGTCGCGACCAGGTGCGAGAAGCAGTCCTTGACCAGGGCGACGATCTCGCCGAGCGGCTCGGCGGCGACCAGATCCGCGCACAGCTTGCGCGCGACAGCCACCGCGACGTCGACCGCCTCGGTCTCCATCTTGATTTCGATGTTGCCGATCCCGGAGGCGATGCCGCGGATGCCGATGTTGATCTCTTCCATGGCGAGTGCGACGCGGCGGTCGCTCTCGGCCTTGGCCTCGTGCTGGCCTGCGGCGAAACCTTCCTGATAGGCGCGCGCCTCGGCTTCCGCGACCTTCTGGGCGATCTCGGCGGCGGTCGCGGCCTTCTCGCGCGTCGCGCGCTCGGGCGCCGCGAAGTCGGTATCGAACAGGAATTTTGCCGGAGCGGCCATCAGTACACCAGTTCGTCGTCGGCGCGGTTCTTGGTCAGCATGATCTCGCCCTTGGCGGCGAGATCCTTGGCGAGGTTGACCAGCAGCGCCTGCGCCTCGTCGACGTCGCGCAGGCGGACCGGGCCCATCGCGGCCATGTCGTCCTGCAGCATCTTGGCGGCGCGCGAGGACATGTTGCCGAAGAAGAAGTTGCGGACGTCCTCGTTGGCGCTCTTGAGCGCGACGCCGAGCTTGTCTTTGTCGACGTTGCGCATCAGCGTCTGCGCCGAGCCCGAATCCAGCTTCACGAGGTCGTCGAAGGTGAACATCAGCGCCTTGATGCGCTCGGCCGATTCGCGGTTGTCTTCTTCCAACGAGGTGATGAAGCGGGTTTCGGTCTGGCGGTCGAAATTGTTGAAGATTTCCGCCATCACCTCGTGGGCGTCGCGGCGGCGGGTCTGCGACAGGTTGGACATGAATTCGGTGCGCAGGGTCTTCTCCACGCTCTCGATCACCTCCTTCTGCACCGCCTCCATCTTCAGCATGCGGTTGACGACGTCGAGCGCGAGCTCCTCGGGGAAGATGCCGAGCACGCGCGCGGCGTGTTCCGGTTTCAGCTTCGACAGCACGACCGCGATGGTCTGCGGATATTCGTTCTTCAGATAGTTGGCGAGCACCTCTTCCTGCACGTTGGATAGTTTCTCCCACATGTTGCGTCCCGCAGGGCCGCGGATCTCGTCCATGATGCCGTTGACGCGCTCCGGCGGCAGGTACTGCTGGAGCAGCCGCTCGGTGGCGTCGAAATTGCCCATCAGCGCGCCCGAGGCCGACATGCGCGAGACGAACTCGAGCAGCATGTCCTCGACCGTATCGACCTCGACGGTGCCCAGCGTCGACATCTCCAGCGAGAGCTGGCGCACCTCGTCGTCGTCGAGCATCGACCAGATCTTGCCGCCGTACTGTTCGCCCAGCGCGAGCATCAGGATTGCGGCGCGCTTGGGCCCCGTCACCGCCTCGGTCTGGCCCGCGCGGCTGCCGGCGCGCTGGCCGAGCGTGGAGATCACGCTGGTGATGTCGTTGGAGTTGGCATTTTGCAGATTGGCGGCCATGTCAGATCACTTCTTGATTCACTGGCTGGGTTTCTTGGTTCGATTACTTGGCTGGTTCGGTCAGCCACTGGCGGATGATGGCGACGGTTTCGTTGGGGTTGCGCTCGGCGAGTTCGCCGACGCGATGAACGGACTGGGCATGAACCTGGCCTTGGACGGTGGCGACGTCGATCGCGCTGGCGGCGCCGCTCGGCAGCAGTGCCTGGCCGCTGGCCGGCGCCGCCTCTTCCGAGGCGGCCGGGCCGGAGAGCACGCCGGAGATGGCGGCTGCGACTTCGTCGGAGGCCAGGATGCGCTTCACCAGCGGGCGGATCACCAGGAACAGCACGATCAGGCCGAGCAGCATCATCACCCCGAGTTCGACGAAATACATGACGTCGTCCTTGGTGAACTGGAGCATGCCAAGGAAGCCGGAGGGTTCGCTGATCGGGGCGGTGGAGGGCGCATCCGCAAAGCGCAAATTGACGACCTCGACCTGGTCGCCGCGCTTCTGGTCGAATCCGATCGCCGAGCGCACCAGGGTGGCGATGCGGTCGAGCTGTTCCTTGGTGCGGTCGGTGTAGACGAGCTCGCCCTTGTCGTTCTTGGTGTAAATGCCGTCGACCAGCACCGCGACCGAGATGCGGTTGACCCGGCCGGCCTCGGTCACTTCGGTCTTGGTGGTGCGGGAGATCTCGTAATTGTTGGTCTCTTCGGACTTCTTGCTCTGGTCCTTGGCCGTGGCGCCGCTGTTCTGCTGGTTGCCCGGCAGCTCGTTGTTGACGGTGACCTGGCCGTTGTTGTCGGCGGTCATGCTCTGCTCTTCGCGGGTCTGGCTCGAGCGCAGCACGCGGCCCTCGGGGTCGTACTTGTCCGAGGTCTGGGTGATCTTGTTGAAGTCGAAATCGGCGGAGAGCTGGACGCGGGCGCGGCCCGAGCCGACCACGGAGGAGACGATGTCCTCGACCTGCTTGCGGATCCGTTTCTCGAAGGAGATGCGGCGCTCGTCGCCGAGCGCCTGCTCCGGATCGGTGGCGGCGCCGTCGGCGAGCAGCTGGCCGGCCTCGTCGACGATCGAGACCCGCTGCGGCTTCAGGCCGTTGACGGCGGAGGCGACGAGGTGGCGGATGGCGCGGATCTGCTGGGCTTCCAGTGCGCCGCGGACCCGGACCACGATCGAGGCCGACGGCTCCGGCGCCTCGCGGGCGAACAGCGGGCGCTCGGGCAGCACCAGATGGACGCGGGCGGCCTGGATGCGGTCGATGGCGCGGATGGTGCGGGCGAGTTCGCCTTCCAGCGCGCGGAGGTGATTGATGTTCTGGACGAAGGAGGTGGTGCCGAGGGCGTCCGACTTGTCGAACACCTCGTAGCCGACGCCGCCGCCCTTGGGCAGGCCGCCCTCGGCGAGCTTCATCCGCAGGCGCGTGACCTTGTCCTTGGGCACCATGATGATGCTGCCCTCGTTGCGGATCTCGAACTGGATGCCCTGGCGTTCCAGGTCCTTGATAATGCCGGAGGAGTCCTCGACGCTGAGGTCGGTGAACAGCGTCGTCATCTGCGGCGTGGTGACGCGCATGATGACGAACGCGAAAAAGCCGATGAGCGCGGCGGTGACCGCGATCATCGCCGCGAACCGGGCAGCGCCGATACTCTTCAGAAAGTCCGCAAGACCTTGCAAGCAACCGCCCCAACAGATTCGGCCGCTTTCACCGGAAAGGCCGACTGGGCAATTATTGCCTAGGTGATGGTTTCGATATGGTTAACGAAGGTTAAGAGGTCGGACAAAAGTCGCGCGAAAGGCGGATATGAAAAAAATCGGCCTCGCGGGGCGGGGCCGATTTTCGTCAAAAGCCGCAGATTTCCGGATCGCCTACTGGCGATATTGCTGGATGCGGGTGGTGCGAAGACCCGCCAGACCATGCTGGTCGATGGAAAACTGCCAGGAAAGGAATTCGTCGACCGTTAGGGTATAACGGCTGCAGGCCTCCTCAAGCGAGAGAAGTCCACCACGGACGGCGGCGACGACTTCGGCCTTGCGGCGGATGACCCAGCGTTTGGTGCCGGGTGCAGGCAGATCCGCGATCGTCAACGGACTGCCGTCCGGCCCGATGACGTATTTTACCCTCGGGCGATGGGGTTCTGTCATGGCGTACTCACAAACTCTCAACCACTGAACTCACACCCGTAACCCTACGCCCGGCGGCTTAAAAATCCGCTAAGCCTAAGGCTTCAATACAATTCTCGTTGAAAATGGCTGGAACGCGCTCGTCTCGACCGGCATCCAGGCCGGTCGAGGGGGACTTCGTAAATACTTTACTAACGAATCGAGCCGCCAAGCCGGCTCGATGGTCATCCCGGGGTACGCGGGGCGTGAGATTCGTGATCCCAGGGAGTAGTCTGACGAAATTCGGAGTTATGGTCTCACGCGAAACGACTTGGTGGTTATTGGATCTCCGCTTTCGCGGGGATGACTCTGAAGTTGCGGCAGTGCTCCGCTATCAATTGCTGCTTGTTGCGATGATGCTCTTCACCTGGCTCAGGGTGTAGCTGGCGCCGTCGATGGTGAGCAGGGGCGGCGACTGGGTCAGGTCGACCGATGACACCACGCCCTGCACCTGCGCCGCGATGCCGACGTTGTTGTTGGCCACGTCCTTACCCGTCGCCGAGATCGTGTACTTGCCGTCGGGCCACTGCGTGCCGTCATTGCCCATGCCGTTCCAGGTGAAGGGAATGTCGGTGCCGGCACCGGCCGTGTACTTGCCGGTGAATACGGTCTGGCCGCTGGCATTGGCGACGGTGATGTCGACGGTGGAATCGGTCGGCACGTTGAGATGCCAGGTCGCGGACGAGTTCGTCATGGTCGCAGTCGTGCCATCGACCAGGGCGGTCTTGCCGACGAAGCCCAGCGCCTGGGTCGCCTGCGTGGTCTGCTGCAGGGTGACGAGCTGCGACAGCGCGTCGTTGGTCTTGAGCTGCTGCTCGACGCCGGCGAACTGCACCAGCTGCTGGGTGAACTGGTTGGTGTCGAGCGGGTCCAACGGGTTCTGGTTCTGCAGCTGCGTGGTCAGCAGCGTCAGGAAGGTCTGGAAGTTGCCGGCGAGCGTCGATCCCGTGGTCGAGCCCAGCGAGTTCGACGAGGAGGATTTCGGGAGGTCGGTGGTCCCGGAGACGACGGTAGGAGCGGTAGCGCCAGTCGTGGTGGTCATGTCGAGTACTCCCTCACACTCTGATGTCGACGCCGCTGCTCGGCCCGTACATGCGGCCATAGCCGCGCCCGACGGGTGCGGCAGCAGCGGTGTCGTCCTCGCTGATGATCAGCCGGCGGGCATTGCCGCCGTTGTCGTTGTTCTGGCCGGAGTTCTGGCCCGATGAATTCTGGTCGCGCAGGCTGAAGGACAGCCCGTTGCTGCCGGACTTGAGGCCGGCATCGTCGAGCGCGCGTTGCAATTGCGGCGCGTCCTGGCGCAGCAGCTGCAGCGTCTCGGGCTTCTCCACCGTGAGATGCGAGGTGACGTTGCCGTTGCGGTCGACATTGATGCGGACGTCGATGCGGCCGAGTTCGGCCGGGTCGAGGCTGATGTCGAAGCGGGACTTGCCGGAGCGGAACGCAGCCGCGATCTCGATCGGGATGCCATTGACCGGCACCGCCGTCGCATTGGCCGCGGTCGCGGTCAGCGTCGCGGTCGATGCGGAAGCGGTCGAGGTCGTGTTGGTCAGCGGCGCCTGTATCGCGGAAGCGGCCTGCGCGCTGGTCTCGGTCGGGGCGGCCGCGCCTTGCGCGCCTGCATGAGGAAGCGTCGTCGGTGCGCCTTGGGTCGCATCGGCGGTGCGGTCCGAAGCCTTGGCCTCGGTCGCCGCGCCGTCCGCCTGCGGCTTCGCGCCCTGCGGATGCGCGGCGGTGCTGGCGGTCGCAGTGCCCGGCGCTTGTGTCGGGACGGCGTCGGTCTTGCCAGCGTCCTGGCCGATATTGGAGATGTCGGACTGTCCTTGCGCGGTGGCGACGGCAGCCTGGAACGAGGTCTTCGGCGTGCCCTGGTTGACGGGGATCAGGCCGCCGTTCGGCTTGGCGTCGGTCGCGGCTGCATCGGTTGCCAGTGTCGCGGCATCGGCCAGCGTCGCGGTGGTCTCGGCATCGACCTTGGCACCGGCGGTCTTGGCGCTCTTGTCGGCCTGCGTGGCGGTGTCGGTCTTGGTGCCCGCGATCTGCGCGGCGATCGAGGCGCTGGCGGCGATGCCGGCGGCGGCGATCGTCAGCGGCGAGGTGGTGGCCTGGTCGGCAGCCGCGTTGGGATCGACAGGGACGACCGGCGCGGCAATCACGATGGCATTCGGATCAGGCACGGCGGCCTGCGCCGCGTCGGCTGGCGCGGGCGCGGCGGCATCGATTGCGGCGGTGAGCGTGTCGGTGCCCTCGGTCTTGTCGTCCTCGGTTTTCCCGGAAGTATCAGCCGACTTGGCGTCTGATGCCTCGGCCTTGTCCTTATCCTTGGCCTTGTCTTTGGCCTTGCCGGCGTCCCTGGCCGGATCGGTGGCCGTGTCGTTTGCCCTGTCGTTCGTCTTGTCGTCCGTCTTTTCGCCCCTGGCGGGCGCGGATGTGTCGTCGTTCGCCCTGCTCTGCGAGGATTGATCGGTGGGCGAGGTGTCGCGCGGGCCCTTGTCGGCGGAGGACGAATCGCTCCGCCGCGACGCGCTGTCCTGGGCCTGCGTGGCCGCATTGCTGTTGACCGCCTGGGTGTTGCTGTCGACCAGCGAGCCGAAGGCGTCGTTCGCCGACGCCTCCCTGGTGCTCTGTGACCGCGCAGGCTTTTGCTGCGCGCTCGGAACTGGCACGCTGGCCACGACATCTGACGTACGACTGACCACAGGCAACCCCTCGGAAACAACTTCGGCATTCAAGGGAGCAAGGAGCGGGCCAGTGCCGGTCCATGTGTATTTATAAAACAAAATCAATATGTTGATTAATATGGCCAGCCGCCGCGGGACCTGCCGCGACCCCGTCATTTCTGCCTCCCGGCAAGAATTGCCCTAAGCTGGCGGCGTGCCTGATTGCTTCACTGGAATGCCGCCTATATTAAAGAGGTTACTCTCAGCCGCTTTCGACCGGGCAGTCGTACCTTGCGGGAACCAATGTTCCCGGGGATCGACCACGTCCCGCGAGAAGCATGAAATCGCGGATCGCCGCACGCCGCCGTCACAACCCTCAAAGGCCCATGCTCAACAGTCTGGATCTCGAAGGCCGTCCTGAGGACACCAGGGTCGTCGTCGCCATGTCGGGCGGCGTCGATTCGTCGACGACGGCTGCGCTTCTGAAGGCGGAAGGCTACGACGTCGTCGGCATCACCCTGCAGCTCTACGACCATGGCGCTGCGACCCATCGCAAGGGCGCCTGCTGCGCCGGCCAGGATATCCACGACGCCCGCGACGTCGCGGCAAAACTCGGCATTCCCCACTACGTGCTCGACTACGAGGATCGCTTTCGCGAATCCGTCATCGACAATTTCGCCGACAGCTACGCGCTCGGCGAGACGCCGGTGCCGTGCATCGAGTGCAACCGCAGCGTCAAGTTTCGCGACCTTCTGAAGACCGCGCGCGAACTCGGGGCTCAGGCGCTCGCCACCGGCCATTACGTCGCCTCGCGGCGCCGCGAGGACGGCTCGCGCGCGCTGGTCTGCGCGGCCGATGCGGACCGCGACCAGAGCTATTTCCTGTTCGCGACGACACAGGAGCAGCTCGACTTCCTGCGCTTTCCGCTCGGCGACATGACCAAGCCCGAGACTCGCGAGCTGGCGCGTCGCTTTGGCCTGTCCGTCGCCGACAAGCACGACAGCCAGGACATCTGCTTCGTGCCGACCGGCCGCTACACCGACATCATCACCCGCCTGCGTCCCAACGCGATGGACCCCGGTGATATCGTCGATCTCGAGGGGCGCGTGCTCGGCCGGCACAACGGCATCGCCAATTTCACCGTCGGCCAGCGTCGCGGCCTCGGCATCGCGGCTCACGCGCCGCTGTTCGTGGTGCGGCTGGAGGCAGCCACCCGCCGCGTCGTCGTCGGCCCGCGCGATGCGCTGAAGATGCACCGCATCTCCCTGCGCGACGTCAACTGGATCGGCAATGGCGATATCGACCGCGCCATCGGCGCAGGCCTTGAACTGTTCGTGCGCGTGCGCTCGACCCGCGCGCCGCAGCCCGCGTGGCTGCGCGGCAGCGACGGCCATTACGAGGTCGAGCTCGTCGGCGGCGAGGAGGGCGTCTCGCCGGGACAAGCCTGCGTGTTCTACGATGCGCCTTCGGGACAGGCCCGCGTGCTCGGCGGTGGTTTCATCCAGAGCGCCGCGGCCAAGGTCGCGAGCAACGCAGCGAGGCCGCTGGTGGAAGCGGTGCGCGGCTAAGAACATAGGCTGGGGCAGGGGGCATGGCAGCAGACATCTCGCGGGCCGGGGTCGAGAAGGCCTATGGCCGCTGGGCGCCGGTCTATGATCTCGTGTTCGGCAAGGTGTTCGACGCCGGAAGGCAGTCGACCATCGCGGAGGCCGACCGCATCGGCGGCCGCATCCTCGACGTCGGCGTCGGCACCGGGCTCTCGCTCTCCGACTATTCGCGCACCACGAAGATCTGTGGTGTCGACATTTCCGAGCCGATGCTGCGCAAGGCGCAACAGCGCGTGCGCTCGCTTCGCCTCTCCAATGTCGAAGTGCTCTCGGTGATGGACGCGAAGAACCTCGCCTTCCCCGAAAACTTCTTTGACGCGGTGGTCGCGCAATATGTCATCACCGCCGTGCCCGATCCCGAAGGCACGCTCGACGAGTTCGTGCGCGTGCTCAAGCCCGGCGGCGAGCTGATCCTCGTTAACCACATCGGCGCCGAGAGCGGCCCGCGCAAATTGTTCGAGCTCGCTTTCGCCCCCATCGCCCGTCGCCTCGGCTGGCGCCCGGAATTCCCATGGCAACGTCTGGTCGATTGGGCCGCCAAACACGGCGGTGTCACGCTGGCCGAGCGCCGCCCGATGCGGCCGATGGGGCACTTTTCGCTGATCCGCTACCACAAATCGTGATCGTGTCGCGGGAACACGCGCCGTGATCGGCGCGTTTCCGTTGCATGCGCATGACATCGAAAATCATCCTGGCCAGCCTCGTGATCGCCGCTTCAGGTAGCGCAATCGCGCAGGCGCCGCCCGCCCCGGCCACGCCGCCGCAAGCGACCGCGCCGCCGTCCCCACAACGCGCGGCTGGTTGTGCGCCCTCGGACCGGATGACCTCCGCCCCCGACGGCACCGCCACCACCGGCCAGTCCCGTGAACCGCTCGGCGACAAGCTCGCCAAGACCGACGGCGTGCTCTGCCCGCCCTCCGGCGTCGACCCCGACATGCACGCCCCGGCTCCGGACACCGGCGGCAACACCCCGGTTATCCCGCCCCCCGGAAGTCCCGGCGGCGACCAGACGGTCCGGCCGAAGTAACAGATTTTCGCGCTTTTGCGGTCTTCCGCCTCCCTGTCGGTAGACGTGAAATCTGTGCAAAGCGCGGATTTCGGGTGAGGGGACTTTCCGCGAGTCCGGCGCTCGAAAATGGGCAAATCCGGCGTCAAAATCGGCGGCGTTCGACCCAAACAGCCTTATCCCGCCGAGGCTTGAGCGAAGGCGGATTGACTTCCCGGCTCTCCCTTCATTATATGCCGCGCGTTCGCGAGATCGGCCCTACAGCCGTTCGCGACCCTGTGGCGGGGTAGCTCAGCTGGTTAGAGCACGGGAATCATAATCCTGGGGTCGGGGGTTCGAGTCCCTCTCCCGCTACCAATTCCAGCGTAACCCTTTGATTTCCCAGACTTGGCCGATCAATGTTTCGCCATGAGGGATATCTCATTGATACATCCTCGATCATCGCAGATCAATTCTCGTCGTGAACGATCAACATCGGCGCGGAGAGCCGACGTGCGAACTGCGATTTGCGAAAGTGTGGCAGGTTAACGAGGGTTCAAATCCCTCCCTCTCCGCCATCTGACCGCGACGTGCGAAAAACCCTGTAAAACAAGGGGCGCCGAGAGCCACCGGTTTCGGTGGGGGAGAACCGCGGTGGAGAACCGCAGTCCGACCTAAATTGGCTCAATTTGCCATCATCGGGTCGCCGGCGGAAGCCCGAAAATTTGGTTAGCGGCGCTGGGCTTCGGCTCCGGCAATTCCCATATCCGCGCCATGTCCGTTCATCCACCTCCGCCGACGCCGGCCGCGACGGGTCTGGTCGATCCGCACGCGCCGCTGCTGCGCCATCCTCCCGCCGGCCAGTTGCTCTACAAGGTCATGAGCGTCGAGAACTGCCTCGGCTCGATCGAGCGCGGCTATCTGCATTTCAACCGCGTCGACGCGTACAAGGATTTTCCCGGCGCCGACCATCACGACGGCGAGCAGTTGCTGGGCGACCGTGCCGGCAACGCGGCGGCGACCTTCGTCAAAGAGCCTGGCTTCTCGGCCGCCGACTATTACGACCGGTCGCGATCGCGGACGTACGCCTTCTGCGCCGCGCTCGAGGACACCGATCACATCTGGACCTACGGCAGCGGCAGTCCGAAAGGCAACGTCGGTCTCGTGTTCGACTTCGACCGACTCCGCGCCATGCTGAATCGGATGCTCCAGTCGGGCGGCGCCAGCCTGGAGTTCAACGGCATCCGGTGCCGCCAGATCTTCGACCTGAACTACGGCATGGTGGACTACGTCGATTGGGCGACTCATCGCGCCAACGAGGCGCGATTGCCGAACCCGATCACGTACGCCTACCTGAAGGATGCAAGGCAATTCGCCGAAGAACGCGAACTGCGCATCTCGCTGTCGTCGCTGGGGATCGGCAAGTTCGTCCTGGACGACCGGACCGAGATCGTCTTTCCGCAGCACCTGCAGCTCGACTTCGATTTCAGGGCCGCATTCGCCGACAACACGATCCGGGAGATCATCCGCGGTCCTCGCTGCGACGAGAACTTCTTCCGGGCGGAGCTTCACCGCTTGCATGTGGCTCTCGTTGCACCGAGTGCGCCCGGCGCATCTCCTCGTTAGCTTCCGCGTTAGACCCACTTCTGATCGTCAACGGTGCGCAGCGCCGTTCTGGCCCGCCCAAGCCAATCGTGCCTAGGGATGGGCGAGCGGAAACGGTGGGAATCTAGGATTGAGGGCATTGCCCGCATCCCGCCGTGGTAGATTGCGGTCATGGATTCGATTCCGCCATCGCCCTTACACGCAGTGCGGCCGGTTCTCCCATGAAGAAGAGCCTGCGTGGAAAGGAGCCTAAGGCCGCGCTAGAAGACAGGTTTGTCTTCCTTGGCGACGGCGCGTCGCTGGGCACGCGATTCAAGCTGAAACCCGCCCTATTCGAAGTCGAGGACAAACTCACCGGCGTGCCGCGCAAGCTCAAGCTTTGGCGTAAGACGGGCGGAGCCGCCGATGACGACCTGCGGCGGCTCTGGCTTCATGAATCTCGGCAGGTCCAGCGCGTCATGGCTTACTCGGGCGCTCGGGACGTCATCGTGGACGTTGTCGAACAGGTCGAAGATTCCGAATACTTCGGAGTGGTTCTCGGCGCAGTCGGAAGGCCGCTCTCCTTTCAGATACCCCGCGCGGGACGATATCATTGGTTTCAGAACCTGGACGCACCGCGCCCGCGCGTGCTGTTTTGGCAAAATATCCGACGGATCGCGACTGCCCTCGGGATAGTGCACGCTCAAGGTTTGGTGCACGGAGCGATTTCCGCGGATTGCATAATGACGGAAGGGGCGGACGAACCGGATTTCCAGCTCGGCGGCTTCGAGTGGAGCCTCTGGGTCGGCGCCGCGCTCGTCGATCAATCGCATGCCACCGTGTTGGGCCCGGAGCAGAGGAGTTCCTCATATTCGTTCGCCGCGGACTGGAAGGCGCTTGGTTCTCTGATAGCGGGTTGTCTGCGGGTTCGTATCCTTGCCTCCGGCGACTTCGTTTCGGCAGGGGAGCTGAACGTCCCGATCATCCTGAATGCATCGGAGCGTGCCCTCCTAAAGCGCCTCATCATGCCGACCCGATTGGACTATCTAGATGTGGTGTCCATTTCACGCTCAATCGACGACATCATCGCGACCGTCACGCAGGCTACGGCAATACAGCCCGGGACTTTCATTCTGGGATTTTCATCGAACGAAGATCTTGGTCAAACCATCTACACCGTCAGCAACGGCGCGATACCGGTCGACGAATTCCGGCAGCAGCTAAGTTGGATTCAGGCCGATATTGATACGGGAGCGACGCTAATCGTGCCGCGTCGCTTCACGCCGAAGACCGGGACGCTGGGCTTAGTCACGGAAGCCATGATTTACCGCCTCCGTGCCTATCGGCAGGATGGCGCGGCTCAATGGGATATAGCGGTCTGTGCCGAGGCGAAGACGCGGGCCGGTACCCTGCCGTTCGGCGCTTACGACGACTTTCCGCTATCACAATCCATTATGGTGACATCGATTCCGCGCGAAGCCGAGGAGAAGCGTGCCCAACTAGGTCCGGATGTTCTCGACTGGAGCGCATTCGGGAAGCGCAGCTCGGACGAGCACGAACGCGTAGACGTCAAGATCAGGCGAGGGCTTCTGCTCGTGCAAGCCGTCGAGGCGCTGGTCAAGGCGCTGGAAATCTACCCAGTAGAGATACTCGACAAACAGCGGCGCGGCGGCGGACGCTTGGTGGCCATCCGCGCGGAGCCCGCGAGCGATCGTGACAAGTTCGCCAAGAAGATTAGGCTCACCGAAAGCGCGGTCGCACTCCGGCGGCTGTTCGAGGACGATGCGCGCGAAGCCGACAGCAACTGGCGCATCAGTCAGTCGTCGAACCTGGGCGCCTCTCAGACGACGGACGTCGCTGCGAGGTTTGTCGATGTTGCCGATGTGCACGGCCGGCACGGCTACCTCTTCGAGATCGACGAGGAATTGCCTATTCCCGGGCCTTACTTCCTTCGGTCGGAACGCGATGTCGGCTCCGAGCGAGTGATCGCGCGGCGACTCGCCAACATCAAAGCGCTAAATACGAGGTTGGACCTCGCGGAAATGCTCGACGATCCTTGGCGGATGCGCCGTGCAAGCCGGGATACCATTGACCGGACGGACGAGAACGACGCGGAATTTCTCGACCTAGATGGTCCGAAACAGAATGCACTCGTAGGTCTCTGGTCGACGCTGCCATCCTACTTTGTCGTCGGGCCGCCAGGAGTAGGTAAGACCAAGCTCGCGACCGAGACGGTGAGGCGGAGGTTTGCTGCCGAGCGGTCGACGCGAATGCTGATAAGTGCACAGGGGCACGACGCTTTGGATCATCTGCAGGAGAAGATCTCGGAAGCTCTCAGAGCCGCCGCGCTAAATGACGTGATCGTCGTGCGGTCGACCACGCCCGATCGCCGCGTTTCCAGTGATGAAGAAGTCCATCTCCTAGGTACCGAATACCTGCAAGGTCTGCTCAACAGTCCGTTGATGGAAACTGCGCCTCCCCCTCTACGTCTACGGGTTGAAGCACTCCACAAGGCCGCTATCCGATCTACCCACAAGAGCTTCGTTTCGCGCGACGAACGATCAGGACTCCATTCGATTTCCAGCCTGCTCCTCGACGGCGCGAACATCGTCTTCTCCACCACTAACTCGCCCGATGTGGAACGGTTGGTCGAGGCTCGCGAACAGTTCGACTGGGTCTTGATCGAAGAAGCGGCCAAGGCGACCGGACCGGAATTGGTGGGGCCCTTGATGCTTTCCGGCCGGCGCCTTTTGATAGGGGATCACAACCAATTATCGCCCTTCGGAGCGGAGACGATTTCCGAAATCCTAAAGGACCATGCCTTGGTTCGCGAAGTCATCGGTCTGGCCGAGCAGTGGGTTGGCACACTGTTCAAGGACGACGAATTCGAGGAGTTGGTGAAGCTTGCGGACGACGATCAGCGACTACGGGACGTTTCCGGCGTGGCTCTGAGGCTGCTGGAATTGTTCCGTTCCGTCGTTACGGCTGACGATCGGCGGCGCATCGAAAATTCAAGTCATCGCCCGATTGCGTCGGTGCTGACCGAACAACGTCGCATGGATCCTGCTATCGCCCGCATCATCTCCCACGGATTCTACGACGATAAGCTCGATACCTATGAAAAGCGGGCTCTGAGCGCCGAAAGGGAAGCGCCGCCTTTCGTACATGAGCAACCTCTGACGGCCTCGCCGGTACTTGTCGTCGACTTCAAGCACATCAGTTCATCCGGATCGTCCGCTCGCCTCGAAAAAGGGCGTCCTCGTTGGCATAACCTTGCCGAGATCGAATCGGTCGTCGACATTCTAAAGCGGATCCGCGTCCGCGCCGGTGTCGAAAAGCGACCGTCCTTGGCCATCCTGTCGCCCTACAAAGCTCAGGTCGACAAGCTGCAGCATCGTATCGAATCGTTGCTCGATACCGATCTCGCCCATATCAAGCAATTCTCGACGGTGCGGCCGAACTCGCCCTACGTAGGAACGGTCGACTCGTTCCAGGGCAGCGAAGCCGACTTGGTCATCGTTTCCCTCGTTCGAAACAATCCCGGCACGGGCTTCGGTGCTTTGGGGTTTCTACGGGACAGCAGACGAATGAATGTCGCGCTGAGCAGGGCGAAGCACCAGCTCATTCTCGTCGGAAGCCTGGCGTTTCTGGAGGAGGCCGTGAAGGGCGTGAATCCGGACGGCCAAAAACACGCTCTGTCCTTCTTGACCAGGGTCGTCGAAACCATTCGCACGCTGAGCACGGAATTTCGCCAGTCCACGGGCGTGCATCTCGCGTCGATCGTTCGTCCAGGTGAACTGAAGGGGCCGCGATGACGGTTCTGATCGCCATTCCTGTCTTCAGGGTGAATTGCAAGGTTGGTATCGACAGAGGGCGCCGCTGGAGCGTGATCGAGGAGCTCCTGTTGTGGTCGGTCACCCGCAAGGCCAAATCGATCACTACGCTCGTCGAGGAGACCGGTATTCCACACCAGATAGTGACTGCGGCTCTCGCTCGACTGATGCGATTCCGTCTGGTTGAAGTCGACCTGGCTGCCGAATACGCGACTTTCCGTGCGAGCGACTTCGGCTTTCGGGCCGTGGTAGGCGGAAATCCGCTCCCGTTCTACCCGACGCGCGTCTCGAAATGGGCGAGCTTCGTGATCGAGTGGGCGACTGGCGAGTTTTTCGCCGCCCGCGATGCCACTTTGATGTCCCAATCGAAGCTCGCGCAGGAGCAAAACAACGGTGCGGAGATCCGGACGGTCTCGGTCGAAGGGGGCGGTCCTTCGACTTCCAACGAGGCGAACCTTCGGCGGCTTTCCGAAATTGCCGCCGGTGGGTGGAACGAAGAGGTTGCATTCGTCGATGACCGGACCGCGCAACTGCGCGACGACGAGTTCATGGTGGTTAGAGTGATCGACGGCAAGCCCCGAGGCCTACCGGAACGTGCGGGCTCGAATCTGCGCAAGATCGTCGCCACCGCGGCTGCTCTGCCGGCCGGTTCGGGGCTCATGCCCGTCGTGTACTCGGGGCCGCGGGAAGAGTTCGGGGAGGACTTGATAGTCCGCGCCTGTGCGTTCGATCCGAACGATCTGATCATTGGCGGTTCCGAGCAGAGGAAGTGTTTCTCATCGCTCGTCGAAGGATCGCTGAGGCGTGTCATCGTTCATTCGACGTTCTTGGATGCCAAGCGCTTCGAAGGGCTCCGGGAACTGGTTCAGTCCGCGTGTCAGCGAGGCGTGACCTTCGATATCCTGTGGGGAGCCGAAAAGGACGAGGACACCGAGACCCGAAATTCGCAGGCAGCGATGGAAATCGCGCGCATGGTCCGAAATGACCCGGTTATGCGCGGTCAGGTGCGAGTCCACATACGCTCGACCGGCTCTCATGCGAAGCTGGTTCTTCTTGATACGAACGATGGCTGGGTCGGAGCGATCGGCTCGTGCAACTGGTTGTCGTCTCCGTTCCAGGCGGTCGAACTGTCCGTGGTTCTGCGCGACAGCTTTCTCGTTGCCGACCTCGCGACCGCGATCCAAAGAATGGTCGGCCGGCGGGGTCTGACGGACAGCGTTGCAACGGAAATGGCATTGGTTGCCCGCGAACTGAGACGGTCGTCTCCCGGAACGGACACTATGGCGCGGATGGCCATCGTGGCGGGCGAGTCACACGACCGCATCATCCGCGCGGCAAGCGGCTCCGCAAAGAAATTATTCTTCGTGGGTAGCAATCGATTAGGCTCCACGGCGAGGCCGGGCGCCATTATGCAAAGCCAAGTTGCTGCGGATCGCGACGGAATGCAGGCGATCGTCCTCTATACCCAAAATGCGGGGCCGCTAAAGAACCGTCATGCTCGTGCGTTGGCGGACGAAGCGGCTTCGCAAGGGGTCCGGTTGGTCAGAACCAAGAAGCTTCCACTTCATGGAAAGGTTATCGTGTGGGATGACGACAACGTGGTTGTGACTAGTCTCAATTGGGCTTCCTCGTCCGCAAATCCGGACTTCCCGTGGGGGGATATAGGGATCCACATCGAGGCTCCCCAAATCGGAGCTTCGACTTTTTCGCGACTTTGTCGTATCTTTCCCGAGGTTCTCGAGAATCCAATTGCGGGTGCGGGCTGACGCGGCCGCCCGCCTGCGCCGGTCTCGCATTTAAACCGATGCGAGCCGAGCGGTGGCGAGCCCGCCACAAGTCACTCCGGCTCCCGGCGCTTTGCCGTTCCCGGCGGCTGTCCCCACGAGCTTGCACCTAGACGCGAACCCCTATCGCCCGAAGGATACGCCGTACCTCAAGATTCAGGATCAACCAATCCTCGGGAGTCATCAAACGCATGTGCGCGGTTACCAAACGAACCGGCCGCAAACGGTTGAAGCCCTCGCGGATAGCTTCCTCCCGCCGGAAGGCAGACTTGAAGCAGTCGCGCCAGTTGGCCTTGCCAAGTATGATATCCACGTAATCGGTGAAGTCGGCATATTGGATAAGCGGCTGCTCGATCTCCCCCTCCACCAGCGCCTTGGCTTTTCTTTCCCGCCACTGGTCGCGCATCGGAGGAGGAATGCGGGACTCCCAGTTCTCGCCGGCGACCTCCTTAAGGCGGCCCAGTATGAAGGCGCGCAGCTCACGCTCCAAGACATAGAGCCATTGATAGGCTTGCACATTGAACTCCGGGACCATCTCGGCCGGCGGCGGCGCCAGGACGGCGCTTACGGCGCCGAGCTCGATGCCGGTCGCGACCAGGGCACTTTCGAATCCTTCAGCGGGGAAATCGGTCAGCTCGCCGTTGAAGCCGCGCGCCTCGTACAGCGCGGCCCGATCGGTCGGCTCGTCGAGCATGTCGTCCGCATCGGTGTCGGCGTCGCGCCAGTCGCCAAGATCGCGGCGCAGCGCGCCGACCAGACCCGGATCGAACGCCGGAAGAGACATCACTGCCGCGCCGATGGCTGAGAGCTCACCAAAGCCGCGCAGCGACCTCATGCTGTCCTGTATCTGGATGAGCGGCGTTCGGATGCTCTCAAGCTGGCGCTGCAAGCTATCCTGAAAAAGTGTAAGGTGACTAGGCCACTTCGGCATGGTGAGACTTGCAGCGACTTGCGAGAGCCGCAACGCGTCTTGCTCGTTGATGAAACGGAACTGTCGCTCAAACCGGGCGGCCTGCTCCTGCAAGGCGTTCCACGCGGATGGGACCTCCGTGTATCTGCGCATGGCATCGCTGAGCTCGGCGCCGACGCTTATGCGTGAACTTATCGACGCAAGAGCGCCTGACGCCAGCCGCGCGGCTTCGCTGTATTTCGAAAGGTCCAACCCTGCTCCGAGCCTCTGCACGTTTTGAAACGGGTCGCTGGGTCCGAATATATCGGTTAGCGCCGGCACAGAGTACTTTTCGACGAGGGTGAGCTGACGGGTGAGACGCTCACTGTCTTCGATTTGCTTGAGAATATGATCGGTGAGTTTCATAGCCGTGTTCCGCGTTGTCCCACTCTAGCAGATTCTGTGCGGCAGTCGCAGTGCTGGTCCGGCTTTCTGACGAGCTATCGGCGCCGGTCGGATATGTGATCCACAACCCGAAGCGGCTGGTCAACTTGGAGAGCCGTTTGCGGGATGAGATCGCAAGGGGGCTCGGTGCTCTGGGAGAGCGGAGAACCCATGGAGGATGATCAGGAAGAGGTTGACCTCGGCAGATATGGCGCAGAGAGGCGAAGGATCGCTTCGCGACCAAGATCCATGACCACAGCACTATTGGAAGAAATAGCCCATGTTTCAGGCCCGCAGTGCCTGATCTAGCCGTGGTCGGCAGAAATGTGCTGGGAGTGGCCTGGCGGCTGTTTGGGATGCGAAGGGCCGAGAGACAACGCCGTGATGCTACACGGGGTGCGGACGCCGACGTCCGGCGGCATCCGAGGGGGGAACGGTCAGCTCCGACAGGCAGAGAGTCCGCACAACAACCTCCCCTCCCTTGGCGATCGCAAGCCGGTGTGCCCTGTGGTCAACGGGCCACCACTCGGACCGGCCAGGTTCCGGTCCTGCTCCGGGGTGCGGCGCCTGCGCCGGCGCAAACGAGGATCGCGATCCGGAAGCGCCGCGGCGTCAGATCGCGAGCAGCCCCCGACAAACCTTCTGCGAGTTGGATCGACGGCAGATCAGCCGCACAGCACGGTGAGTCTGGCGTTAACGCTCGCCGCTGCCGCCATCGTCGATCGCAGAAGATGGATGCAATGAATGGCTGGCGCCGGGGGCGTTGCTCTCCTCGCTTGATCGAACAGCCGATTCCGGTCGAGGGCAGCTCCAAGCACCATGACGACCTCGCGGTCGGTGCTTTGGCTCGACAAAAGTCCGCGCAAGCGCGACCAGATGCCGGGCCCGTCGAGGCCGTTCCACCCCCCTCGGGAGACCCTTAGTCTCGAGTCGACGGTGCCTTCACCTCCCGGGCCCTTCCATGCGCCGCTCCACAGCCTAACCTGCTTCGGCTCGACGGGGCTGAACTGGCCAATGGTCCCGATTTGCTTCGCAGCCTGCGAGCAAACTTCGTGGAGCGCTCCTGCAGAGACGAACGACCCATCCGAAGCTTTGGCATGCACCATGATCACCGTCTCGCGGCCTGCTCGACGACCCGCCAGTAGAAAGTCGCAGCACTCATTCTGTCCGTCGTCGCACAATACAAGTTCGGCATCGGGCAGCAGCTCCGCCACATTTTGGTCGATCCACTCGAAAGTCGAGTTTCTGACCCAACCCGTCGGAAGCGCGCTCGACTTGGCTCCCTTCTCCGACGTGCACGCGCGCAGCGCCCGTACGTGCCGTATCATGTCGTCGAGCCCTAGCGCAGACGGATCGAACCTCGGGCCCAAGCCCAGCCGTGGATCGAAAAACCCGCTCTCGGAATAGATCACTGCTGGTGTCTCAGGAACGATCGTGAACGCTTGGCGAGCGTTCAAGAAATCGATCAAGGTGCCCTGACGAGTCCCTTCAGCGTATCGGTAGAGACGTGCGAGATCGGTCGATGCCAACACGTACTCCCCTTTTGCGTCGTCGAACACGACGTTCCCGTGGCATTCCCGGCCGTTCGCAATCAGGCGGAACTCGCGCGGATCTTTCGGAGACCCTCCGCGTGGGCTCTTGCACTCGAGACAGACGTCCTCGATCTCCATCGCGGTTTCGTCGGGATGCGACAGGAAGAGCTGCCTGGCTTCATCCAGGTCGAGCAGGGCAACTGCCGGTTGCGGGATGTCAGAATGGAAGCTGATGCCCATCCACAAGACGAAGGTGCTAGCCGCGCTGCGGCGACAAGCCGGAGTTTGCCGCAATGCGCAACGGGACTGTGTAACAACGTCTCGACAGGCCGAAGAAAAGACTATATAAATCAGTCTCTTGACGATCGGTCCAGCCAATCCTTTCCTGGGCACCAAAAGCAACGCTGGCGCATCGGTGCCAACCATGCTCCGGCCGTTTCTAACGGCTATTCCGCAGCCTCGCCCTTCGACTCGATCATCAGCACGTCCATGCTCTCGATCTCCTGCATGGCGCGCCCGGCGATGCCCTGGATGTCGCCGTACAAGCCGGCCGTGGATTCCAGCACGCCCCTCAGCTGCTCCTCGCGCTTGGCCCAGAGGCGCGACATGGTGGCGCGCTCGCGGTCGAGGTCCTTCTGCATGTCGGTGAACTTTTCGACGATGGCCTCGATGCGGTGACGAAAGCGCGGACCGGTCAGGTAGCTGTACACGATCTCGGTTTTGGTCTGCTGACCTTCCTGTGCCTGGCGGCTTGTGGCGACGTCGATCAGCAGCTGCCGGAGTGCGACAGCGAGGGGAATTGCAAAGCGCGGCCCTGCCACCCAGACATTTTCGACCAGGTCGAAACCTTCGACGTCCTTCGGCAGAACAGTCGAGACGATCAGAGCGAGCTCCGCTTTCGCTGCGCGCTGGTCATCCCGCAATTTGCCGAGCCATGCCGGGTTCCAGGCCTTCGTCCGCTTCAATTCCCACAGGATGGTGCCGCAACGCTGGCCGCTGGCGGAGACCACGCCGTGCACCACGTCGCCGCCGAACTCGCCTTTGGGGACCGGCTCGATCAGGTCGCCGTGAAAGCGTGCCCGGAGCAGAGACTCGAGCTCTACTTCGAGCGTTTCGCCCTGAAGCTGCTGCGAACCTTGATCCGCTTTGCGGCGGAGATCTTCAATCTGGCGCTGCATGCCCGCGAGCTGGGCCTCCTTCTCGGCGACCTTCGCCTTGAGCGCGTCTTCAGCCTCGAGCCTCGCTTTGTCGCGCACCGCAACGAGGTTCTCCTGCACTTTCTTCTCAACGGTCAGCTCGACCTCGCGCTTGGCGACGTCGAGTTCACGCTGTTTGCGGAGCATCTCGGCCTGAGCCTGCTGAGCTTCGGCAAGCTTGGCGTCGTTCGCGGTGAGCAGGTGCTGCAGGTCGGCAAGCTGTTGATCCCGACGGCCGAGATCATCAGCCAGCGCCAAGCGGGCCCTCTTTGCCTCGGCCTCCGCGATGACGGTGCGTTCGACGGCCATCTTGGCCGCGATCTGCTCGTCGACGGTCTCGCGGATCTTCGTGAGTTCGGCCTGTGTTTGCCGGAGCTGTGCTTCACGGCGGTTGAAGTCGGCCTCCTTGGCCGCAAGCTGCGCCTCGAACTGCTTGCGCGCGGCGACAATCAAGGGCGCCGCCAGGGATTCCGTCAGCTTGATCTCAGTTCCGCACTTCGTGCAGGTGATCTGGGGGTCGCTCACGAGATCGGTCCTGTGATGGTGAAGTGTTAGTGTATCTTTGTTTCCGGCATGATCCGGCGTCGGGGGAATGGTTATCCCCGGCAATCGGGGTAGCCGTGGGAACGGCGATACTCGGTGGGAAGCGGGTTTCTCGTCGGGGTCTCGGCTCATATTAATTCCTCGTGGCACTGAGATCGCGTTCGCGCAGGATGACCTCCACAATGCGGCGCAACCGGCGCACGGAGCCGCCCTGCCACAGTTTGGCGACCGCGACGTGTTCGTCTTCGTCGAGGGGCTGTATCCAGCGCTGATCGAGCCCGCGGTCCTTGGCGAGGTCCACCATTACAGCCGGCAATAGAGCATCCAGGTCCTCCGCGCCGGGCTTGGGGAACGTCACGACCACGAACCGGTCACGGATCGGGCTGGGCAGCGGGTCCAGATTGTTGGCGGTCGCGATGAAGGAAAGTCGGGACAAATCTAAATTGATCTGCAATGCGGGATCGGGATAGCGCGCGCTCGTTTCGGCCTCGGTAAAGCTCAGCAGGCAGTCCCACAAGCGGCCCACCGACAGGTTCGAGCTGGACGGCGCTTTTTCAAGCTCGTCCAGCAGCACCATGGGGTTCGCAGTCTTGCTTCGGACGACGGCAAGAAAAGGATGACAGGGTTCGGCGGTATGCCAGCGCCGGTCGGTACCCGCAAATGCAGCGTCTGCCCGAGAGCAATCCGTTCGCCAGACGTGCAGACCAAGAGCCTGGCCCAGGCTGCGGGCAAATCGCGACTTACCTCCGCCGGGCTCGCCAACGAGGATAATAGGACGGAGTTGAACGACACGGCGACCAACAAGATCAGACAGAACCAAGTCGATGACGCGTTCTGCGTAGGGAAACTCGAGCAGCAGTTTGCTGCGCACTTCATGCAGCGGCGGCACCGTGACCAGTGGCAGCGGCACGTTGATCAGATTCTTCGCTGATCCAAGAGTTTCCTTGATTCGGTGATTCTTCATTTCGTCGGCACTCTGGCGGGCGACGATCACATGATCCGGAGGCAAATTGTCGTCGTCGAATGCGTTTCGAGGCAAAGGCTCCGCGTCTTTCTGCGCGGCAGTCGCGGCCGAGCGCAGCGCTTCCTTCTGGGACTCAAAACCCTCTTTCCATGCGGCGGCAATACGATAGTCCACCATGCGCGAGCCGAGGCGAAGCGCATTCGCAGCGGCGGATTCGTGTTCGGCGACCAAATGCGCGCAAGTTGGCAGAGCCGCCCAACCAAAGACAAACCGCTCGATTTCGCAGCACAGCCGATCATCGCGACTGCGAATATTCTCGAAGGACAGCAGCAGCGCCTTTGCGACCCGCAGGTAGTGCTTGGAGTGAAGGCCGCCGTGCGGCGCGGGCAAGCAAAGCAGCCGAACACAATCTGACAAGGTTCGCAAATTCGGATCGTTATCTTTCACCGCGCGACGATCGAGCTCGGTTGCAAGCGCAAGCCCCGCGTCAACTTCGAGCGGAACGCCCGAACCAACGTTCATCACGAGGTCCGGGCACAGCTCGTGAATTTCGGCCATGAGGCGTTGTTCGATGTAGCTGGCGTGGTCTCCGATCAGCTTTGCGTACCGCAAAACACGGGGCAAATTTTTCAGGTGATCTTCGGAGTCGGCCGAATCCGCGGCCGCGCCCGTCAACACGTCATCGCTTGCGACCGTCGGCAAGCCGAAATCATCATTCTTGTCGCCGGTGCTGCTCATCCGACTTCGACCACCATGGTATTTGCGGGCGGGGATCCGAGGCCCACTTCGTCTTTCAAGCCACGGCGGTCGCGATCGTATTTGCCGAGCATCATCACGATCGGGACGTGCAGCGGGATGGTGCGGCGCTGGCGCTCGAAGGCGCGGATCGCGGCATGGTCGGCCGCGATCACAACCCCGAGGTTGGGCGCGAACATGATGGGCTTGATCGGGTGCACACCGGCCTGGAGAGCGGACAAGATCTGGATCCTCATTAGGCCGGATCCACTTCAATGGCCGATCTATCGTCTTCCAAGTGCGGAACGGGCATACTCTCCGTCTTCGTACCCTTGATGGAGCCGCACGAAAGCCGCCGATCATTCTCCGCCAGCCAGGACGCCGAGAGCTCGGCCGCAAAAGGATGATCGAGGCGGGTGTGCCGAATGGCGTAAGACAGGACCAGGGCTGCCGCGATATCGCCGCTCAACGCGCTCACCGTCAAAGAGCTCATGACGATGTCGACTTCGAGCGTCGCCTCTGCAATCGGCACCAAGTCAAAGGCCTCGGCGATAGCGGCCGCCGGATTGCCGATCAAGGGCATCATGTGGCCGTTACCGGGGCGCATGAGGCTGATCTGGCAGAGGGTGGCGTGCAGCACGAGATTCTCCGCCTCGCGAAGCATTTCGCGGGGCAGCGTTCGCCACCAAGCGAGCGCAGAGGCGTCTTTCCGGTCATACGGCCATGCCGTCGACGACGGCTTAGTGCCGATCGGCGAGACGTTACCCGTTCCGTCGGCGGCGATGCCTGCCGTTGGCCCCGCATGGGACTGGGCGAACTCGTTGGCCACCTGCGACCGGACGCTGCTCGAATTGGTGATCGCAACGGGATCGGGGTGCCGGAGCAAATGCTCCGACACCGGCAAGGACCTGAAGTTCACGGGCGTGCTCGCCATGTTAGGTGCCCAGGACGAACGGACCCGGGTCGGTAATCGGCACCCACTTGTTGCTGGCGACGTGGGCGCCCGTCACCACCTTGGCGGCGATGCTCGGCGAGGGAAACCACACCGAGACCGTCAGGCGCTGGCGATCCCTGAGGCCCGGAATGTCGGCAAGCACGCCGGCATCCAGCAGCTCCTCCCGACGGGCGTGGAGGATCGGGTTGACGCTCGGGTTGGTCTCCCGGCGCAGCTCCGAACCCGCCGTGACGACGAAGCCGGCGTCCGCATAGCAACCGCGGGCCCAGAGGTCGCCGTACGCGAGCTGATACTCTTCGGTGCCGGCGGGGCGGGTGAGGACGCCGATTTCGATCGGAGCAGCGTCATCCTCAGAGATCGGCGCGAGCGGGTCGCTCAAGTCCTCCGGCAGCGTGTTCGGAGCCGCGGGGTGGTTCTGAAACGCAACGCATCCCGCATCGAACAAGAGACGTTCTGCGATCTTGGCCATCTTGAAATAGGTGGTCGCGTGACGCAGAGAGGGGTCGATCGCCTGCGCACCCGTGCCCTTCTGAACCGTGACAACGCCTGCATCTTCGGCCACGCGCGTGAGGTGGGCCTGAAGGTACAAAGCCGCCGTCTTGTCGAGCGGGTCGAGGCCGCCCTTGGTGATCACAAAGACCTCAACGGCGAAGCCCTTGCTCGGATCGCAGCTGTGATCGTACAGCCTGCGCCCGATCCGGCTCGATTCGCCCAAATAGATGCGGCGGCGGTTCGAGAGCAAGCCGGAGAGCACGTAGGCCGCCGTCATCATGGCGCGAGCCGGGATGATGTCCCGAACCATCGTCATGGGGAACGCGGTCACCGTGAAACCCGTGAGGTCGTCGATTGCTTCCCGCACGCCGAGGATATCGGAGCCGCTACGGTGGATAAGGGTGGACGTGGCTTCCATCATGGAAGCCGAAGCGCGGAAAAACGACATGACAAAATCCCTTCTCTCTGAGAGGGATCGGTGACCAGGCCAATCGCGATCACGTCATCGACCGTATGCCGTATGGACATCCGGAGACGTTCGCCACCGCGACGCGATGGCGACCGCCAACAGGATCGAAGACGGATCGCGCCGGCTTTTGCGAGCCGGCCAGGCCGATCAATCCGATCCTAATTGATGGAGATGACGATGGTGGAGGGCTTGGCCTTCGTGCTCAGGGCACCGCCCGGATCGGGCGCCGGGGTGCCGATCGCGGTCGACATCGTACCTCCCGGCACGCGGAAATCCGTGCCGGTCATCGAAACAGAGTTGTGGGAGTTCTGCCCCGAATCGGGGCTATAGTTGCGCTTAGCCATGACTGACTTCCTTAGAGTCGGTTGTGGTTAGGCCGTCGTTGGTGCTTCCAACACCAGCGGCGGCCGCCTTCGCAAGGATTGCGATAGCGGACACTATGTAGTGCGATCCTCGCCGAGCGCCAGCTCCGGGAGCTCTTATACTTTATATGGTTAACGTTCCTTCGTGGGCAGTGCGCGCCTTGAGGCCGGAAGCAGTTCTCTTGATGCCGCGTCGCTGCATTCATGCATTGACCGTTGCGCCCTAGCCTTCCGCGCTCCTTCCGCTTAACTCGGCGGACCGCAATAAGGCGGTAAACCTCACAGTCTCCACATAGCCGACCTCGGGATATCCGAGATCCTAAAGCCTTCGCGCATCGTGAGTTTGGCACCTTCTTGCATTCACGAGGTTCGGCGCTCTGGTACCTGCAGGCCCGCGGCGTCAGGATTCGACGAAACCGCTCACTGGACGAGGAGCGAGTCCCCAGGGAAAATTCCGGAAACTGGCTGCCACGGTAGATAGAGCCCCGCTGGTGACGGAACGCGGAATAGCGGGGGGAGGGGAAGTCCCCGGCTGTTGAGGGGCTCAGGCAAGACCGGAACGGCCGTCAGAGCGCCTGTCTTGTCTTGATAGCCATGGTGTACCGGCCAAGTTGCTCGACTAGGCCAACGATCGTTGGGGCACGCTTGTTGATCCGGGCACAATGTGGCGCCGGTTGCGGGTCAAAAGCCGCGCTGATCCACTGTTCGTCGATTGCGCCGCGTTCGGCTTCCGGTCTGCGAACTGCTCCTCGTGCTCTCGTCGGGCCTTCGGAAGAGCGGCCTCCGCCTTTTCGCCCCGTTCGAGCTTCCTTCGCCTCGAAGCGTCCTCGCGATCGCGTTCGGAGTCACGGCGCTCTGCCGGCATCAAGTAACGATTTTCCCGCCAAGCCACGTTCTTTCAGTCTGCAGCCGCCGCTGTCTCTGTACTCGAGCGCCGCCTCGACAGAATGGTGTTGCGAGCGCCCGCTGGCGCGGAATTCATTGGCTCCGTCCTTGGAATTCAGAACGCCAGCTTCGAAGGCTCTATGCCACTTAGTCGTGACTGGGCGCAGGTCCAAGTTGAGCATACGCGTTGTGATGCGCGCGAATTCACGACAGCCAGGATGCCTTTTCATCGCTTCCGCGCTGGGTCTCACGGAGGTCCGTTTATCGCGCCAGAGCGGACCAAATTTGCTCAACCTGAGTTCTTCGGGTTTTGACCCGAAGCCGACTCTTTTGGTCTCCGCATCTGGGCCACCGCTTAGACATACTTCGATCGGTCGATACGACTCGAAGGCAAGCGCTTAACTTTACTAGATCAGAAATCGCGTATAGGTTGATGACTTCCAATACTTAGCGGGAATTTTGGGTGTGCGTGTGCTGTGGTCGTCGGTCTTGATGGCACTGGTTGTCGCAGAAATTCTCCTTTTCGCAGCCCAGCCCGATTGCGGCGAAAGGCATGTGCCTGTTCCTGGATTGTCCGGATGGCATTGTAGGCTGAAAGGCGATGGTCCAAGACCCTAAGGCCTTGATCGGCTTTTCGAAGACGGAACGAACGTCCGCGACGGTGACCGACTTCATATGGCTCCCATCGCTGCCATTCGCGCCGCCGATCGGTAGGTCTGGTATCGAGGATAGAGCGGAAGTTTGTCGCCTGCGGCGTAGACTACCGCCTTTGACCCTGAGTGGACAAAGGCCAAAAATCTGCCCTTCAGTCTAGGACTACACTTGCGGCCCAACTAAAAACACCCGCGAGGGTTGTTGAGCGCTGTCACTATGATAGGCGCAGCGAGATTTGATCGCGATCAAATAGCTCCTGATCCAGAGGACTATCTTGTGTCTAGCGAAGGACGTCTTATGCCAATTGAGACTAGCCGCGCAGGCGGGCCTGCGATCCGCGCCGTCGACCCTTGGAGGCCCGGTAATCCAAGGCGAGGTGAGCGTCATCAGTTGCTCAGCGACCACGAGCGGGCTCGACTTGCGAAGATTGCTGCGGTCGTGCGCTTCGGAAAGGGTGATCATATTTATCGGGAGGGAGAGCCTGCTGAAGCAGTGTTCAATGTCGTAAGTGGTGTTGTAACGGCCTACCGCGCGCGTGCAGACGGCGAGCACGTCACGTCTTTTCTCCATTCTGGCGACCTCTTTGGTTTGTCTGAGGAAGGGCGTTATACCAACACCACGAAGGCTGCAACGGCAGTCGTTGCTTACAAGATGCCGGTATCGGCCGTACGGCGCATTCTCACGACCGATGCCGAGTTGGACGTCGGCGTGATTGTCAAGTTGTGTGAGAACCTTCGGGAATCGCAGCGGCACGCGCTGCTTTTGACCCGGAAGAGGGCCGCCACGCGACTTGTGATGTTCTTGGACCTTCAGCAGAATTTGCAGCTCAGCCGAGGCGAGTCAACCTCGGAAATTCATCTCCCGATGGATCGTTCGAGCATCGCCGCTTATCTCGGTATCACGCTCGCCGCGCTCGGCCGCGCGTTTCGAGCGCTGACCTCCAAAAAAGTCATCGCCGCTCGAAACCGTCGACACGTGAAGATCCTCAACAAAGAGGCATTCAACAAGCTGGCCGACATGGCATCAGTGGAGGACGATACCAAGCACACGCATGCTCCACTTTGAAAAAGCCCGATAGTCGCTACAAAAAAGAGCCCGCCCAGGCTTGGGGGACTGAGCGGGCTGCGGCTTACATTGAGCTTGGGGGTGGGGGGTCTGCTCAACGTACTCCAAGACAAGAATATCAATCGTTGGGCCAGAGCTGCATGTCGTTCAAACGGCGAGGATCGCCACGCCTATTGGAGGCTGATCGCCTCGGCCTTCTTGTTTTCCGGGCCTCCTGAATGGCGTCCATCAATTCCGCGATCTCCAACATCTTTTTACAGGTCTCGCGAAGTTCGGTGGCATAGGTGCGGAGTTGTTTAGCGGTAGTCACCACATCGCTCCTGTTGGTCGTCAATCGGGTTTAGTTCCAAGATCGCAGCGGCATCCGCCAAATTTTGTGCCTTCGAAACGGATTGCAGAGCGAACGTCTCCTCCGAGAGTCGAATTCGAATGTACGCACGTTCCAAGTCCGTTAGACTGGTCTGAAGCAGCCTATGGTAGCGACGGATATTATTGCGGTGCGCTCTTATGAGAGCATCTTCTGCGCCTGACATCTCCCCTCCCGTAGTCCCCTCTCTTGTTTGGCAGATGATAAATCCTCAAAGCGGAGAGAATTTTTGATCCAGGTCAAGGTCTGGTTCGCCTTTTTTCGCCCGTTCTTAATCGCGATCGAATCAGGCTGTATCGCGGTGTGGCATGGCAGCCTTTTCTGTGCGAGCCCTGCGATCTCGGGGAGCGCGATGTCTGCTGGTGGCCAATTCTGTTGAAAAAGGCGGCTGTTGCGATGCAGAGGGATCAGTGATTCAGTCTGTCTAATTGGCAGGACGGAAGATCATGATGGGACATCGGCAAGTCGAACAGGCTGCGTTGTTCTATGAGTTCTCGC